>Ga0207952_1000160_pt1 | contig 68654 bp, 51 predicted proteins | sample SubbioR12Aug_8Ca_FD_184831 | JGI IMG/M metagenome (GOLD analysis project Ga0207952, IMG submission 184831) | Serpentinite rock and fluid subsurface biosphere microbial communities from McLaughlin Reserve, California, USA - CR12Aug_8Ca (SPAdes) | ecosystem: Environmental > Terrestrial > Deep...
TTTTGAGCATGAACCTTTTCAATAAAACCTATATAAATCAACTACTTGACAAAAAAGAATCCGTTAAGGAGATTGGTAACTCCACGAACCAGTTGATTTTATTCGACTTTTTAACGGGACAGTAGTGCTCCATATTCTGAAATTGAATATTTGTTGTTGGATTGAAAGGGTTGGGATAATTTTGTGAAAGAGAAAACGTATTCGGAAGCGAAGAAGGAATTTCTTTAACTGCAGAAATTTCCGAAAGCGCTCGTTTCCACACCCAGCCGTTTGATGTTCCCGCGGAGAAAAGATACATCCCGTCAATGCTGATTGCAAACGTACGTATCCCCAACGCTCCTAAGCCTTGACTCACATCGCTCCACGTTGTGCCATTATTTGTCGTTCGCCATACGCCATTCGAACCGGTTCCACCAAAAAGATTTAATCCATTTCCGGTAACAGCGAACGCCCTCACTTCATTACTCCCCAAACCGGTATTGGCGGCACTCCACGTTGCGCCATTATTTGTGGAGAGAAAAACTCCGCCGTTACTCGTTCCTGCAAAAAGATTTGTTCCGTTATTCGTGAAAGCGAATGCTCGAATTTCCGTAACGGTAATCCCCGAATCGGATTTATTCCAATTTGCTCCATTGTCGGTTGAACGAAAGATTCCACCATTCGTTGCAACGAAAAGATATTGACTGTTCGGGCTGTACATAATATCATAAATATTCGTATTCGTAAGTCCGTTATTTCGTTTTTCCCATACTCCGCCGTTATTGGAAGAAAGAAAAACTCCGCTATCATTTGTACCCGCTAAAAAGTAATCGCCATCCGCTCGAAACCGAAGTGCGCGAATTTTCAAATCGGCAATACCGGAGGTTGCAGCTGTCCAATTCGTTCCGTTGTTTGTGGAAATGTACACTCCGCCGCCGTTTGTTCCGGCAAACAGAAAACTGCCATTCGGTGTAGCACAAAGATTTCGCACGTCAGTATTTCCCAACCCGGAAACGACGGCTGTCCAGTTAGTACCATTATTCGTGGAAAGGTAAATGCCACCGATATCACTTCCCGCGGCAAAGAGATTCGTCCCTCCACTTCCGTTATTTAAAGCGAGGAGCGCTCTCACTGTTCCCGTTTGTGAACCGCTTGTTTGTGTCCATTGAGCAAAACTTCGGGAAGATATTGTGAGAACAAAAAAAAGAATTAAAAGAGAAAGTATATTGTTTTTCATAAAGAGATAGATTTTTGTGAATAAATGCTGTTGTAATTTCGTTTACTTTGCAAGAAGCATTTTTTTTGTAAGAGAAAAATTATTCGTTGTGAGTTTATAAAAATACATTCCGCTCGGAATATTTTCTGTGTTCCAGTCAACCGAAAATTTTCCGGCAGAAAGATTTTCATTCACGAGAGTAGAAACTTCTTTCCCCAAAACATCAAACACTTTCAATGAAACAAATCCGTATTCTGAAATCTGAAATCCGATATTTGTTGTTGGGTTGAAAGGATTGGGAAAATTTTGTTCGAGCGAAAATTTTGTCGGAAGCGAAGACTTAATTTCTGAAACAGAAGTAATTTCAGAAAGAGGTCTTCGCCACACGCGATTTTGACGAACTGCAACAAGCGCATAATTTCCACTGTACACAAATCCTTTGATAACATTTCCCGATGGTATATCAGCAGAAATATTTGTCCAACTCTGACCGGAATTATTTGAAACCCAAACTCTTCCATTATCACTGCCCGCAAGAATATCGGAACCATTCACGCGCACCGTATAAATATTGTTCAGCGAATCGGGCGTTATTTTTGACCAATTCGTTCCACCATCTGATGACATACGAATTCCCGCCCAACTTGTTGCACAATAGATATTCCCGCCCGCAACAATAATTTGTGAAACGTTATAATCAGTAACACCGATACTCACCGAATTCCACGTCATTCCATCATCAGTTGAAGAAAACATTTTTCCAAAATTTCCTGTTGCGCCGAACAACGTTGAACCAAAAATTCCAAGAGTCCAATACCACGTTGATGCGTCGCGCTGCGTCCATTGCTGACCGTTGTTCGTTGACATATATGTTCCAGCAGTAGTTCCTGCAAAAACAGTATTGCCGAAACTAACAATTGCATACGCACCGGTGAAACTCGCAAGACCTGAACTGCTGTTCGTCCACGTTCTTCCCGTATCAGTAGATGCATACATTGTCGTTGCTGAAGACGCAAGCAATCTATTTCCACTTGCTGCAATGGAAAGAACGGGAGCACCAATTCCATTAAAACTTGTTACCCATGAAGTTCCTGAATTCGTAGTTGCGCATAGAAAGGGTCCAAATGTCGATTCACCGCCAACAAGTATTTTACCATTAACCTCGATGAATGCACTGGTTATACCGTTCATATTACCACCCGTTACTAAGTTTGGTGTTTGCACCCATTGAGAATGAGTAAGTGAAAAGGAAAGAAAAGATATTATAAAAATGAATAAGAAGTTTATACGATACATTGGAAATGCCTTTCTGAATTAATAATTATTTTGAATAAAATTTCTGTAAAAATATACTTTGATGAATTTCTGTCATCAATACCACAATTGTGGTATTTTAAATTGGCGTTAATTTATTGCGTCGTCAACTTCATCAATAAAATCATCACCGTAATCATTGAAAAATTCCTGGTAATAATCTTCAATAATCTCTTCGCCGGTAACGCTGCCGAGTTTACATTCAGTTTTAACCCAATAATCACTACCTGATTTTACAATTTCGGTTATACTACCATTTTTAAAAGGATTTTTCTTCACCCATTGTGTAACTTTTGCTGCAACTGCTTCCAGTTTATTGGATTCCGCTTTTACCTGCATCCACAGTTTTAAATTATCTCCATCGTTATCTATCCAGCAGGATTTTTTTCCACCACTCTTTGAAAAACTCCACGAACCTTCTTTTCCGCTCCCCTTTGCCGCAAAGTTCATCATATCCAAAAGCCCTTCCATCTCTTTTCGTTTATAATACGGATGTTTTTTCTTCTTCAAGGCGTGAATGTATTCGATTTCAACATTATTCACTTTATCTACTAAATGATAAATCCAGTTATTGCTAAAATTAAAGATGAGTTCCGCTAAATTCGTTGGCTCAATTGGTTCTTCTGCCGGGGATATTACTCCCGTCATTTTATAATAGGCCTTCCCCTCCTCGCCATATTTCTGTAGCGTAATTTTCATCTCATCTTCTTCATCTATTTGTTCGATGATGTAATTATACACTTCCTCGTCATTATATGATAGCCACACAGTATCTATTTCTGTCGAATACGTTGTTAAAATAATTTTCGAACCTTCGTTTTCCAAAAACATCGGACGAGCGAATACCGACATTATTGTAGGGTCGTGATACGTAATCATCGAACGATAAGAATTTCTTAGCGTTGTTTTCCAACATCCTATTTTTGAATTACATTGTACGGGTTTGAATTCATCTATTGTGTTTAATTGATGACGAGCGCCGCCGCCTGCGTCAACATTAACCATCATTCCATAATTGAGCGCGTGAACTTTATTAAAAGCAAGTTGCATGCAGTTAGGTCCGAATTCACTCCGTTCGCTCTCAAGCCAACTGTTATAAGCAAGGATATTCGGGTCGCAATCATCTTCCTGGGAAAAAGAAATAGATAGTGAAAGAACAAAGAAAACGGTGATGAAAATATATTTGGTTTGCATAATAGTAAATTTCGATATGAGTGAATAAAATTTCCACAACAAAATTATTCAACTTAATTTCGGAGGGCAATACCACATTTGGGGTAAATTGAGATTTGTAATTGTCAATTGTCATTAGTCATTTGTATCTTGTATAATACGAATGACCAATTACCAATGACTCATAAACGAGAAGAGAAAGGCATAAAAGTAAAAAACTTATACCAACTTCCTATCAATCGCAACACGTACTGCAGTTGCTTTGGAATGAACGTGGAGTTTTTTATAAATGTTTTTGAAATGCGTTTTAACTGTGTGGGGAGAAATGAAAAGTTTTTTTGCGAGTGTTGTGTATGAATCGCCTTGCACGATGCCTGTCAACAATTCCAATTCTCGTTCGGATAAATTGAAATCTTCCGGCTCATGTATTTTGGCTTTCGGCAATTGGTTCGGATGGAGGAAAGAAAGCACTTTTCGGGCAACGGATTGAGACATTGGCGCTCCGCCGTTTTGCAATTCACGAATCGCATCAATAATGGCATCGCCGCTTTCATCTTTCAACATATATCCCGAAGCGCCCGATTGAATCGCTTGAAATATTTTCGTTTCATCTTCAAACACGGTGAGCATCATTATTTCAATTTCGGGATAATTTTCTTTCACCAATGCCGTTGTTTCTATTCCGTTCATTTTCGGCAGTTCAATATCCATCAAAATCACGTCGGGAATTCTACTCTGCGGAAGAAGTTTGATTCCATTAATTGCCGCTTCTCCGCTTGCATAGGAATCAATCAATTCAATATCATCGTAAAACGAAAGAAGTTCGGTAAATCGCTTCCTTAGTGATGGAGTATCTTCGACGAGGATAACTTTTATTTTCATAGGAGAAATATATTGCACTTTTCTTCAGCGTTCAATACCACGATTGGGGTAAAGTCAATTGCAAATTGAAAATTGCCAATTTGCAATTTATACCGGAATTCTAACTTCAATCAAAACTCCATTTTCATTCACACATTGAAACTCTCCACTCAGCTCTTTTGCCCGGCGTTCCATATTCATCATTCCATTTCCCGCAAACGAATCATTTCCGCTTTCTTGCAAACCAACACCATCATCCTTTATCGAAAGCGTTAGTTGATTATTTTCAGAAATTGTAAGCGAAAGAAATATATTTTTTGCCTTTGCGTACTTAAAGGTATTCGTAACCGCTTCTTGCGTGATGCGGAATAAATTCAAAACTTGAATGGGTGAGAGAATAATTGAATGGGAAAAGTTTCGTCCGAAATGAAACACTATTTCCTCGTGGTAACTGCATTGCTTCTGCACGTAATTTTCCAACTCATCGGAAAATTGTTCGAGCGTTAACGCATTTGTTTTCAACGCCCAAATTGTTTGCCGCAATAACGACATTGAAGTCCGTGCATCTTCCTGCAACGATGAAAGAAGTGATTTCGTTTTCTCTTTCGAGGTTTCCGAAAAACGATTTGCAATATCCAATCCGGAAATAATATTCACTAATTGCGAACCGACATTATCATGCAAATCGCGGGAAATGCGTTCGCGTTCCGTCTGAATTTTTTGCTGTGTTTCCAATTCCTGCAATTTCCTCCGTAGTTTTTTATGCGAATACGAGCGAACAGAAATTACCACTGTTCCCAACACAAAAACGCTCATCATCGAAAGAAACCACCACGATAACCAAAACGGCGGAAAGACAATTATTTTTATTTTCAACCCATCGTTATTCCACACTCCGCTGTTGTTTGCCGCTTTCACAACAAACGTAAATTCACCCGAAGGCAAACTTGTATAATGTGCAACGCGAAGATTTTGTTCGGGAGAAATCCAATTGTCATCAAATCCTTCAAGTTTGTATTGATATTTATTTTTTTGAGAATTACGAAAATTGAGAGCGACAAATTCCAGCGTAAGAGTTTTTTCCAAATAACTCAAGTGAATTTCTTTCGGTATGGTATGGGAACCGCTGATGAGCGATGAACTTGTTCTCCCCAGCGATGTGTAATTAATTTTCAAATCGCTGAGTACAATCGGCGGAACAAATCTGTTTTCGGAAATACTATCGGAATGAAACGCAACAACGCCGCCAACGCCACCGAAAAATATTTCTCCGTTTGCATTTTGAAAAAAAGAATTCAATCCAAATTCTTTGAATTGTAATCCTTCTTCAATTCCAAAATTCGTAAACGTTTTTGTCCCAGTATTGAAACGAGAAATTCCTTCGTTCGTGCTTAACCATACATTATTATTTTTGTCTGCGCACATTCCGTACACCACATCATTTGCCAATCCTTGCACCGAAGAAAAATATTCAAATGTATCATTCTGCCCGTTATACAAATTCAATCCGCTTCCTAATGTTGCAATCCACAACTGGTTTTTATCATCCTCAAAAAACGAAGTAACAATATTATAACTCAAACCTTGTTTTATATTGTCTTTATGCTGGAAGATTTTCATCGAATTATTTTTGACATCATATCGAGCCATTCCGGTTGTGGTAGAAATCCACATCGTGCTATCTTTGCCTTCATACACATCAATACAATAATTCACTATTGATGAATCATACTTTCGCAAATAAATATTTCGAAAGGAATTTTTCTTTCTATCAAAAATCGAAATCCCGTTAAATGTGCAAATCAAAATATCACCGTTGGACATTTTTCGAGTGGAGAGAATCGAGTTATTCGCTAAACTGTTCGTATCGTTTTCCGAATGAAGAAAATGTTGTGATGTTTTTTTTTCAACATCGTACCTGAGAACACCATTTCCGCGAATGCCAAGCCACAACTGATGTTCATCATCTTCAACGATTGTCGAAATTTGCGTTGAAGCATTATTGAGTGGAACTATTTCAAACGAAGTAAACGCATCTTTAATCGAGGGATACGATGTTACCAATCGCGAAGTATCTTTGCGAGTTGCCTTCACTAAACCGCTTGACGTTCCAAACCAAAATATTTTTCGTGAATCTTCACAAATTGCCCAAACCGTTGGAAGCGTTTTCAACATTGATTCATCAATCGTTTTGAACTGCGATTGCAACGGGTCATACACATTCACGCCCCCATGCATTGTTCCGAACCAAAACAACCCGGCTCTATCCTCCCGAATGCATTGAACAACTTCATCATTTAAGCCGAATTTATCTCCTTCGTTGCGCTGAAGTATTGTTTGTTGAAAATTGGAATATGAAATTTCCGTCAGCACTATCACTTTCCGTTCTGTCGTTACCCATAATCTTTGCTGCGAATCAACGTAGAGAGATTGTATAACTTTTTTTTCCTGATTGTGCAAAGGAAATTGCCGAAACGTTCTTGATGAAAGTGAAAAAGTCATTAACTTTTCTTCCTGCGCAATCCACAAACTACTGTCCCGCAGCGCTAAACTCCCTCCCCCTTGAATTGGTTTTTCAAAAGAATAAAAAATTTCTTTTTGATTCCTGCGAATGCAGAAAATTCCATCTGCCGAAATCATCCAAAAATTACTCCGTGAATCGTGAACAACCTTCACCCCCTCATGCTTTTTGCGAAATGGATAAAGGAGCGACGGGGAAGAGAAATTATCTTGAGGAGAAAACGAATATAAACCGTTCGGCAAAATCATAACAATGTTTCCATCATTATCAACGATAATTTCCTGAATCGTTTGATGAAACTCGTACTCATACATTTCAGGAAAATAATAACGGTGAAATATTTCTGTGGTTTTATCGAAACGATTTGCACCGTTGCGCGTTGCAATCCACAAATTATTGTTTCTGTCTTCCGTTATCGCGAGAATATAATTGTCGCTAATCGTAGTGGAGTCCTCGTTCGAATGTTTAAATACTTTAAATGAGATTCCATCGAAACGATTCAACCCATCCTGTGTTCCGAACCACAAAAACCCTTCCCTATCTTGAAAAATTGCGTGAACAGAATTTTGCGAGAGTCCTTCATTCACAGTAATATGACGGAAGCGAAATTGCGAAGAGACTCCAGAAGAGAAAAGAAGAATGGAAAAAATGATGTATGCTATGCGCATCGTCGGATAAAGATTGAAGTAGGAAAAATCATTGAAACTCATCCTCGCCATTTATGCCACACTCACCACCACCATCGTAACATCGTCCTGAAATTCATCGTTGCAAAACTTTGATACTTCATCAATCATTTTCTTTTGGATTTCTCTCACGACTAAATGTTTATTGTCAAACATTATTTTCTTCACGCGTTCTTCACCAAATTGCTCTTCATTTTCTCCTTCCGCTTCCGTTACTCCATCGGTGTAGAGCAAAATTCTATCTCCGTTTTTTATTTTGACCTCTCCCTCCTCAAACTGGGTATCGCGAAATACACCAAGCATAACGCCCCCCGTTTCCAACTGCTCATAATATCCGTTACCGTGCATTAAGAGCGGCGGGTTGTGTCCGGCATTGCAGTAGAAAAGTTTTTCATTTTCCCTATCGAACACTCCGAAGAATAACGTGATAAATTTTCCCTCGGTAATGTTGTTGCAAATAACACGGTTCAGTTTTTCGCACAAATCTTTCGGAGAAGTGTTGACAGTCATAAACGCATTTACACTCGCCTGTAAACTGCTCATCAGCAACGCGGCAGCCATCCCTTTGCCGGTTACGTCAGCAATGCAAATGCCGACCTTTGTCTCCGATAATTTCAGGACATCATAATAATCACCGCCAACAACGCGCGATGGCAACCAGGAGCCAACAATTTCGAGCCCTTCTATTTGCGGAATATTTTTCGGGAGAAGTTTCTGTTGGATTTCTTTCGCTTCTTCATATTCCTCCTCCTGCCTCGCTAATTGCAGATTGTAAATTCCGACGGCAAGTTGGTCGCAGACGGAAGAAAGAAATTCCCTATCGTTCTCATCGAATTTTTCATCGGAAAGTTTTGCACCGAGAGAGAAGAATGCGAGTAATTCATTCTTCAAATACACCGGCACGATAAAAGCAGCGTGTAATGCGCGAAGCATTTGCTGTTCATCTTCGGGTAACGACCGTTTGTGCACTTCAAACATTTTCCGCATTTCGGAAAGTAAAAAACTCTGCGTACTGAATTTTATTTTTCCGAGTACCTCATCGGGCACGCCGACTTTTGCGACTGCCGTATATGTTTGTTCGTTCAGCGATTTTGTGAACACTACGACGGAGCGATTTTGTAACGTCTGTTGCAATTGCTCCGTAACCGATTTCAATAATTTTTGCAAATCGAGCGCAACAGAAATTTCGCGCCCCAACAATCGAAGCGCGCGCGGATAATCATATTTCTCACGGAAAAATCGCCTGTCCACAAATGTCTGAACACGCGTTCGCACAGGAACAAACACCGCAAATATTACTAACGCCGTTCCGATTGTTACCCACTCGCTTTTCACCTCCAAAAAGTTTACCACCACCACGCCTAACCCGGCAATGAGTGAAAAATAAACTACCACTACGATACCGGAGAGCAACGAATAAGCGATTGTCCGTTTGATGATGAGGTCTATATCCATCAAACGGTATTTGAGAATTGCAAAGGCAAAGGAAACGGGAATGAGCAGAAAAAATACTTTCGGTAATATTTCGTCGAACAGCCAGTACCGGATTATTTCGCCGGTGAATCCTTGTAAGAGCGCAATGAGAAGAGGAATCCCGAAATACCCCGCAACGGCAATAGTGCTTCCCCAGAGCGGCCATTTCACCTGACGTTTTTCCTCTATATCGCTTTCCTGATAACTGCGCACTAACGAGAGACATGTGGAAATTGGATACAGGATAACAATAAAAATCAGGAGCGGCGTGAAGACTAAATGCACGACTGGTTGCGTAATAGCGCGGACGAGGTTTGGCAACGTGGGAAGTTGATAAAATAATTTTGCCGAAGGGATGAGAAGAAGCGGAAACCAATACATCCACCGCAAGATTTCCGGCTTTTCGCGAACAAGCGGACGCTCTTTCGGAAAGACAAGCGATAAGTGAAGAAGAAAAATAATCGGAAGAAATTCGATAATGAGAAGGGAACTATCGAGAGCCGATTGTGTTAGCGAGCCTTCGCTCACCGGAAGAAATCCCAACCGGTCAGCCGCATCAATCAGAAAGATAGAATCAAGAAAAAAATACGCTGAGGCAGAAAGCGCCATCAGAGAGAAAATACTCGTGCGCCGGTCGTTCGCTTTTTTCCAATACACGAATACGCCGAGAATCAAAAACAATAAGGCGAGTGTTATTCCGATTAGAAGACTGACAAAAATGTGTGGAACCTGAAGCGGTGAATCTACAACAACTGCATACGTCTGTTTCACACTATTATTTCTCAGAAACGTGTATTCAACAGTATCTCCGATTGAAATGGATTTTGAAACCTGCTCAAGACGATTGAGGTGAAAACTATCAACAGAGATATTGGTGATAGCAATTACCTGCTCCTTAACTGGAACTCCAATACGATGTGCTGGACCGCCAACAGTAATATTTGTTACAATACATTGCGAAGGCGTCATTCGAGTGATTTCCATTCCCACCCAACCGGATTCACGCCAGTCAGAAATGCGCCACAAAAGAATTGCTGCCGCCGATACGAACAAAGCAACGGCAACAACAAGAAAGACTAATTTTTTACGTTGGATATCTATGGGATTTTCTCAGCAAGTGAAAAACATTTTTCGGCGGAGAAAATAAGCACGATTTATGTGAATGCAAAATGTTGTTGATGAAATCTGAAAAAATTTGCAAGACAGCCATTCGTACCCGTCAGAAATAGAGAAAATGAAAATCCATTTTCTCTCAGGAATTTCAATATGGCAATTCGTCCGGCATTACATTTTCATAATCAGGGTCAGGGTCTTGGGTGAATTGAACTGCTTCGATTGTTTTGTTACCGCGAAGAAACGCTTTTACAACTCGGTGCATTCCGTCCATTACTCGTCCATTAGACGATAAAATTATCGGGAAATGTAAATCTGCCTCCTCAACAAAACGAAAATGTTCTGCAATTGCCCGACATGTGGGTTTATCCCCTTCGCCATCGAACCAAAAATTCTCATCTAATTCCCGAATAGATTCGATGGGAACTTGTCGTGACGGAAAACTTTTTGTTAACGCAACAAGCCGGTCAACATCCCAGGCAAAGTAACCTTTTCTTGATGGGCGAAAGTGGTACTGCTTTCTCATTGGCTTTTGAGGATGATGAAATAGTAGTGGGACATATTTACATTTTCGCAAACTTCAATCGCAAAGAGTTACTCACCGAACTCATCGCCATTGCACCGGCGGCAAACATCTGATTCAACATTCCGAATGCGGCAAGTGGTATTCCAATCACGTTGTAAATAAACGCCCAGAATAGAATTACTGCCATGATACAAACAAAGCAACGGCAACAACAAGAAAGATTAATTTTTTACGTTGGATATCTATGGGATTTTCTCAGCATTGAAAAACATTTTTCGGCGGAGAAAATAAGCACGTTTTGTGTGAATTACAAAAAAATGAAATGCGGGATATGTTGAATTCGATTCGGCGATTATCCTGGAAATAAGTCCCGTAGGGATTGAATGTTAATAGGGTAATGTTTCACAAGAGTTGGTGAATAACAGACATTGAGTTTACTTTCAATATTTTCACAACCATAGATGGTCGTGCGAGTAACAAAGAAACCCCGATAAATCGGGATGGATAGCCAAAAGAATCATTTATGATTCTTTCTTCGTCCAGCAAGACCGTTTACGGTCTTGAAAGAATGAAACAACATTTGTGAAACATCACTCTATTGCACACACTACCGTCACTTCATCGGACCACTCCCCCACCTCTATATCATTCCGAAAATACCGGAAACGATATGTTCGCTTTTCCGGAACTCCCGGCACAAGATTTTTTCGCGCATCATCATACGGCGAGCGTGTATCTTTATCGAGAAAGGTAAACACCGTTTCCTCCCCGCGTTTGGATTGAATCATTATACCATCGTTCTCCCCTTTAATCCAATCAATCCGGTTCTTATCCGGCAGCAACGTAATGAACATCTTCGGCTTTGCATCATCTCCTTTTGTTTTCGGAGCCAGTTGCGCCGTCGAAATAATGCCCAAATCTTTCCCGATGGATTCTGCGTACCCGTTTTGCCGCTTCATTATTCCCACCTGATTCAAAAGAAATCTTCGCGCTTTCTTAAAATGCGTTTTCTTCGCCTCCGTTTTTGAATGAAACGATTGTTTCAGCGAATGCACTTCCTTGAGCATTGTTATCGCCTCATCCAAATCGCTTTGAATCTGCGCGAGAACTTCCGCCGAAATACCGAACGCCGGTGCATAATCAACTATTTTGACCGCAAAATTCCTATACCAATCAAGAAAATCTATGTCTCTTCTTGGAATAAAATGATGTGTTGCCATAAAACTATCCTTCCACTATGAGGGGTAAATAAATTCTTCAGTAATGTGTTTTCAATTTTTCAAAGATAATTTCAGAATAATTTTGAATAATTCCAAATGATTAATTACGCTCTGAAATGCATCCAACATACTTGCAATTTTCGATTGCAATTGTGCAACACTCATTTGCAGTAATGCAATTACTCATAGCACTTATGCGATAATAATTTGCACAAGTGCATTCATTATTTGCATTTGTGCAAAATATAGATGCATTAGTGCAACACATCAGTGTATTAGTGCAACCAATAATTGCACAAGTATTATCATAAATTGCATTGATGCAAGGATAAATTGCAAGAGTGCAATCGTTAATTGCACACACTCTATTACTGACTATACTAACTTTTGATTGAAAAAAACAGGATTTATTTGCTTCAAACGCATAAATCCTACGAAATTGAACGCTGCCATAACTAATTTATTTCATCTTTTATTTTCTGCTCAAAGATTACAACGAGTTGTTTGTTTGGAGAGTGTAAAATAAACTGTGTCAAGTTTTTCATAAACGAACAAACTTCAATCGCAGCGAATTACTCACCACGCTCACTGAACTCATTGCCATCGCACCGGCAGCAAACATCGGATTCAACATTCCCAATGCGGCGAGTGGAATTCCTATCACGTTGTAAATAAACGCCCAGAAAAGATTTTGTTTTATTGTTGAGATTGTTTTGCGGGAAAGTCGAATCGCCTGCACAACGCCGCGCAAATCCTGTTTCATCAATGTTATATCCGCAGTTTCAATAGCAACATCGGTTCCTGTTCCAATTGCAATTCCCACATCTGCTTGGGCAAGTGCGGGCGCGTCGTTTATTCCGTCGCCAACCATCGCAACAATTTTTCCGCTTGATTGCAGTTGTTTTATTTTTTCGGATTTTTCTTGCGGGAGAACCTCTGCAAGAACATTTTCAATGCCAACTAATTGCGCAATGGCATTTGCAGTCTGTTTGTTATCTCCTGTAATCATTATGACTTCGATATTCATTTTCTTCAAAAGTGAAATCGCTTCTTTTGCAGTTGATTGAATTGTATCTGCAACAGCAATAATTCCGGCAAGCATTCCATTCACGTTTACAAAGATTGGCGTTTTTCCTTCGTGAGAAAATTTTTCTGCAAGAATTTCTGTTTGTGAAATGTCGGTTGAAAACTCTTTCATCAAAGAAATATTTCCAATGGCGATTGCATTTCCTTCTACAATTCCCGTTACACCAAATCCTGTTTGTGATTGAAAATTTTCTATTTCACAAAAAGGGATATTTTTCTTCTTTGCAAAATCAACAATTGCTTTTGCTAACGGATGCTCCGATTTATTTTCGAGCGAAGCAACTTTTCGCAACAGGTCACTTTCTTCAAACCCATTCAATACAATAACATCAGTAACGGACGGTTTTCCTTCGGTGATTGTTCCTGTTTTATCGAACACAATTGTTTGAACTTTATGAAGTCGTTCTAAACTTTCTGCATTCTTAATTAATATTCCGTTTGATGCGCCAACTCCTGTTCCCACCATAATTGCGGTTGGTGTTGCAAGTCCAAGCGCGCACGGGCATGCGATAATCAACACCGCAATAAAATTGAGCATCGCTCCCCCAAACCCCAAATCTCCAACCACAAACCAGATAACAAAAGTTAGAATCGCAATCGAAATAACAATCGGCACAAACACACTCGCAATTTTATCCGCAAGTTGCTGAATCGGCGCTTTCGAACCTTGCGCATCTTCAACAAGTTTTATGATTTGCGCAATCATTGTTTCTTTTCCAACAGCAGTTGTGCGAAATTCAAAACTTCCGTTTTTATTTATTGTTCCGCCAATGACTTTTGCGCTAACATTTTTTTCGATGGGAATACTTTCCCCCGTAAGCATTGATTCGTCAATCGTGGAAAATCCTTTCGTAATAATTCCATCAACCGGAATTTTTTCTCCCGGTCGAACTATGACTACATCATTCACCTGCACATCGGAAATCGGAATTTCGATTTCAACATTGTTGCGAAGTACTTTTGCATTCTTCGGTTGCAAGCCGACTAATTTTTTTATTGCATCGGAAGTTTTGCTTTTCGCTTTTGCTTCCAACATTCTTCCGAATAAAATCAGCGTAATGATTGTCGCCGCAGTATCGAAATAAACGTGTTCGCTCGCGTTGGAAATACTCAACCACTGTGGAAATAAAACCGCAATTGTGCTGTACACGTATGCAGTTCCCGTTCCGACAGCAACAAGCGTATTCATATCAGCAGAAAAATGTTTCGCAAGTTTGAATGCAATCGAAAAAAATCTTTTTCCCGAAACAAACATTACCAGTGTTGTTGCAATCAATAAAAGTTTATTCGTTGTCTCCATCGAAATTGGAAATGACTCCATAAACCAACTCGACATTGCAAACATACTCACAAGCATTATTGGAACAGTGAGAACTGCAGAGAAAAGAAATTCTTTTTTGAGTTGAGCGAAGTGAAGTTCTTGTGAGGTTGGTGGTTGGCGGTTGGAGATTTGCGATGTGGGATTTGCGATGTGCGGCGTGAACGTTTGTTTCTCCTTCGTAAATTCGTAACCATTCGTTATTTGCACCTCAGGAAGAATGAGTTTATAACCCGCTTCATCCACCGCTTTTTCTAATTGTTCGAAGTTTGTCTTCGATTCATCAAACGAAAGTGAAACTTTTTCTGTTGCGAGATTGACATTTGCTTCGCTTACTCCTTCAACTTTCTTCAACGCTTTTTCTACCCGAAGCACACAACTCGCGCATGTCATTCCTTCGACGGGAAGTGTGATATGACTCTGTAGTTTTTCTGGCATCGTCTTATCGCAATTTGTAATTGGTAATTGGCAATTGGCAATTAGAAATTCAAAAACTGCAAATTACAAATTACTAATGACCAATTACCAATTTATATCCTGCGTTCTCAATCGCTCGCGCAAAATCGTTAGGCGACACTTTGGCTTCATCGAACTGCACTTTCGCTTTTCCGATTTGCACATCTTCAATTATTACATCGGAAAGTTTGCTGAGTTCTTTTCTAACGTGCATTACACAATGGTTGCACGTCATTCCTTCTATAGTGAGTTCTTGTGTTTTCATTTATTCTGGCTACTGAATTCTGTTTTCTATTTCTTTATCCAATATTTCAATGTATCGAACGCTTCTGCTCTTCGTTTGAGCGCAACGTTCATTTCTTCAAAACCTTTTTCTACTCCATCAAGCATATTCTTCTGTGTTTTCAAAAGCACACCCGAAAATTTTTCTCCGTGAATAAAAAGGATTTTATTTTTTCCCAACGGAGCAATGATAAAAATATGTTCCCCGGCAAAAAATTTTTTAGAAACGACTTTTCCAATCCATCGCAACTCAATATTTTTTTCCGCAACTAACACTTTCGGCGAAAACTTCATCGGCTTGCCATTCATTGTTACTTCGATTTTTAATTTCGCACCTTTTATTGCTTCACCTTCTGCGTTGGTAATCAGCGGATTCCATTTCTCGTAACCTTCAAAATCTGTGAGAATATTCCATACATTTTCTGCGGAAGAGTTGATTTCAATTTCGGTGTGGATTTCTTTCATCACGAATGGGATTTAAGGATTTGGATGGAGGTTTGAGACTTATCGAATGAGAAAATTTATTCTTCTACAAACTTTTCTAACGAAACTGCAATCTCAGGAAATTCAGAAAGAATAAGTTTATCCGTTGTTACGAACTTTACATTATACTCTTGTGCAATCGCAACGAATTCGCAATCATACGCAGAACATTTTGACCGAGTTACAAGTTGAAGAACTTTTTCAGAGGAAGCAAAATATTCTTTGCCTTGCAATTGAAATTCTGCTTCGTGCATAATATCAATTGCTTTATCGGTAGAAATAAGACGTTTACGAATGTAGTTGGTTAACACATTGCGAAATTCAGAGCGCCAAAGAAATGGTACAATCCAATCCGGGTCTTTTCGTGATGCTTGTTCTGCCTTTTGAGTATAATCTCCCTGAACAAAGAAGAAAACAAGAATATTCGTGTCAACAACTATCACGGCCTTCCTTCGTTCTTCATTCGTGTTATCTCTTCGTCAGTGACATAAATGGGAGTTTTATCTCTCAGTACTTGCGCACGTTGAATAAAATTTTCAGAACGTTCTTGTGCTATTTGGGGTTCGTAGTTTTTGATAATGTTATATATTTTTTCCAGATGTTCATTCGGAACATTATCAATTTCAGTTTTCAGTAATTCTTTTGTAACCATAATTTGTTTTCTTTCAAACTTTCGGCGTGTAATTTACCAAATTTTTGTTTCATCAAATCTAACATCATTCTACCATAATCATTGCCGGAATAAAATTTTCTTCTCTCTCGTTTTTTCTAAATTTCGCAAACGGTTTTTTGAAAAATGCCGGAACTTTTTCTTTCATTCTATCAACGGTGATATACACGCCGGGAACAACAATCAACGTGAGAAACATTGAACTCAACAGTCCGCCGATAATTGCCCATGCTAAACCGGATTTCCATTCCGAACCAGCACCGGTAGAAGTTGCAATCGGCATCATTCCTATCACCATCGAAAGCGTTGTCATCAAAATTGGTCGAAGCCGCGTTTGTCCCGCTTCAAGCAATGCGTCAATTGTGGAAAGGTTTTGTTCCAATCGCATTTGATTGGTTCTATCCACAAGAAGAATTGCGTTCTTTCCGACAAGTCCCATCAACATAATAATTCCGAGAATAGAAAAAATGCTGAGCGATTTCATCATCAACGCAAGTGCAAGCAACGCGCCAACCATTGCAACGGGAATAGAAAACAGCACGACAAACGGATACACGTACGAATCATACAACGCAACCATAATCATATACACGAATAAAATTCCAGCGAGAAGCGCAAGTCCCAAACTGCCAAACGCATCGCCTTGATTTTTTAAATCGCCGAGATATGTAACTTCAGTACCTTTCGGAAGTGTAATGTCTGCAAGCCCTTTCTTGATATCTTCACCGATACTTCCGCTTGGTCTTCCGACTGCTTGTGAGAAAACAAAAATTGAGTTGTTGCGATTTTCTCTCTGCAATTTTGTTGGTCCCGTTGTTTGATAAATATGTGCGAATTGTTTGAGTTCAATTTGTTGTCCTTTGGAATTGACGAACGATAAATTACCAACGTCAGAAGTTTTAGAGCGGTCAAACTCATCAAGCGCAATGCGAATATCGTACTCGTTTTCTCCATCGCGGAATTTTGAATCGTCATTTCCGCTCAATGCAACACGAAGCGTGGCGCCAACTTCTGCAAGCGATAAACCGAACGCCGCAATTTTGGCTCTGTCAATTTCTACACGCGTTTCCGGTTTTCCTTCTTCTGCGGAAAGTCGAACGTCAGCAGTTCCGGGAATTGCGCGAACAACGTCTGCAACAATGTGCGCCGCCTTACTCACATCTTCAACGTTTGTTCCGTTGATACCGAGTTGAATCGGCGTTTGATTTGCCGTTCCGAAAATTCCAATCGGATTTACGCGCACTTTTACTCCGGGAATTTGACTCACTTTCATTTTTATTTCTGCGGCGACATCGTCAGTGGACATTGCTCGCTCTTCTTGCGGAACAAGAGCAACGTTCAATTCCGAAACATTGTTTGAAGTTTGTCCGAGAAGTCCTTCATTCGATGCGCCAACGTTAGTAAATACTTTTTTGATTTCGGGCATTTCAGAAAGAATATTTTCGACTTGCTGCGTTACGTGATTTGTGTTTTCAATAGTTGAACCGGGAGGAAGTTCAATCGTAACCGCAAACTCGCCTCTGTCCGATTGCGTGATAAATTCGCTTCCGATAAATCCAAGTGGAAGAAGCGAGAATGATGCGAGGAACATTACCGTCGTAAGCAACGCAACTTTTCCACGACTACGTAAACTCCATTTCAAAACGGTGATGTAATTCGCCGAAAGTTTGTGATACATTGATTCAAACCATAAGGCAAAACGTCCCATTAATGTTCGTTTGGTGAAATGTTCCAACTTCACAAATCGCGATGCGAGCATTGGGGTAATCGTAAACGAAACAAATAAACTCAGTAGTGTTGAAACGACAACGACAACAGAAAATTGCCGAATAATATTTCCAATCAAGCCGCTTACCAAAGCAAGCGGAAGAAAGACAACAACGTCAACAAGCGTAATCGAAAGCGCGGAGAAGCCGATTTCATTTCGTCCTACGAGTGATGCTTCGCGTTTTTCTTTTCCCATTTCGATGTGGCGATAAATATTTTCGAGAACAACAATGGAATCGTCAACTAAAATTCCAATCACGAGCGACATTGCGAGAAGCGTCATAATATTGAGCGTGTAATTGAGCGCATACATTACAATGAACGTGGAAACAAGCGACGCGGGAATTGCAACCATAACGATTACCGAGTTGCGAATGCTGTGCAAGAACGAAAGCATAACGATTGCAACAAAAAATATTGCAAGCGTTAAATCGTATTTCACTGCGTCTGCAGCTTCTGTCGTAAATTGCGAACCATCTTGCGCGACATCGAATTTCAAATTGATGCTTGCGTATGCCGATTCAATATTCTTCAATTCTTCGCGGACGATTTTACTTACTTCAACAGTGTTGGCATCGGATTGTTTTTGCACAAAAATTCCGACTGAACTTTTTCCGTTTATTCTGCTTGCAGTGATAAGTTCTTTTTCACCGTCCTGAATTTCTGCAACATCAGAAAGTTTTATGTCGCCGCCCTGTTTTGATTTTGCAAGAACAAGGTTTCGTAACTCGTCCAGTGAATTTATTTTCCCTGCAATACGTACGACAAATTGCTCGGCGCCTTCTTTTATTTTTCCCGTTGGAAAATCCAAGTTCGACATTTTAATGACATTCGTAATTTGTAAAATTGAAAGTCCGTACGAGCGAACTCTTTGCGCATCGAGATTAATTTTTATTTCGCGTTCTCGTCCGCCAATCAATGTTACTTGCCCGATTCCTGAAAGTTTAGAAATGCGCGGCTGAATGTGGTCTTTTAACAATTGATAAAATTCTTTCGATGGCATTGTGCTTGTTACGCCAACGCGCAACACGGGAATTTCATCCAACGCAAATTTTGTAATCGTCGGCGCTTTTACATCAACAGGTAATTTAAATGTTACTTCGGCAACTTTTCGCTGAACGTCTTGCAATGCCAAATCCACATTTGCCGATTGCTGAAATTCGATGCCGATAAATGAAACGCCTTCCGACGAAGTGGTGCGCACAGCATTTATTTTATCAACGCTCGAAACCGCATCTTCAATAATTTTTGAGACGGATGTTTCAACCTCTTTCGGTGATGCGCCGGGATAAATTGTCGCAACCATAACAAACGGCGGCGAAATGCGTGGAAGCAATTCGTACTTGAGCTGGTTGTATGAAAAAATTCCCAACACCGTAAGCACGGAAAATATAACGACGATAAATGTTGGTCGTTTGATGGAAAGTTCTGTTAATGTCATAAAAATTTTAAAGTTTAGAGTTACTTGTTTATATGGTTTGGGATTTGGGGTTTGGGGTTTGGGGTTTGAGAAAAATTGAAACACGAAATTCTCAAACCTCAAAACTCCAATCACCAACCTCAAACCATGTCATTGTATAATTGTTACTGCAACACCATCGCGCAAATTATTTTGTCCGTTTACGACAATCGTTTCGCCTTCGCGCAAACCATCACGAATTGCAATGTTTGTTCCACTTGAATTGTCAACTATAATATTTCGCAATTTTACTATTCCATTTTCCACAATAAATACTTGTGGATTTTTCAAACTTCCAACGAGCGCATCGCGTGGAATTGTGAGAGATTCATTCTCTTGATTTGATATGAACGAAATTCTTCCAAACATTCCGGCTTTGAGAGGATGCTCTTTACTATTCGGCAAAGATATTTCCACAGGATAGGTATGCGCGTCATCGCCTTTCGAACCAAGCGTTGCAATTTTTCCGTTGAAAATAATTCCCGGATAGACATCGGTAGTTATTTCAACTTCGTCGTTGACTTTCAATTTGAAAACATCTTTTTCCGCAACATTTACTTTTACTTTTAGTTTGGAAATGTCCACAACGTTTGCAATCACATTTGCGTTTTGAATCATTGTTCCAACATCAACCGTTCTCGCGGAAACAATTCCAGAAATCGGCGATGTGATTTTCGTATCGCTCAACATTCGTTTTGCAACGGTGAATTGCGCTTCGGCAGATTTCATCGCAAGCCGCGCTCCGTCCAGTTGCGCATCGGTTACGGATTTATCTTTGGAAAGCGATTCGATGCGTTCAAAATCTTTTTTCGCTTTTTCGAAATTCACTTCGGCTGTTGCGTAATTCGCTTGTTTGAGTTCATCATCAACTTGCACAAGCGGCGAGTTTGCAGAAACATAATCGCCGACGTTTGCAAATACGTGAGTAACTCGTCCTTGCGTTTCAGAAACAATTGCGACATCGTTGTTTGCAACAATTGTTCCTACCAGCGAAAGCGATTCCGAAAGTTTTTGCTTCGAGACATTTATCACCGAAACGGGATACGCTCGCAAAATATCATTCCGCGATTTCGCTTCCATTTTCGATTTGTTGTTCAATAATATTAAAACGATTGCGGCGAGCGCAATCAAACTAATTGCTGTTATTTTAATTTTTTTCATAGTAGGTTTTCCTTGTGAAATAATTATAGTGAAAATTTTTGGTTAAGTAATAGAACACGGATAACACAGATTTTGACAGATGTGCACGGATTTAAATCGGTGGAAATCCGTTTCATCTGCGTCATCTGTGTGCTATTTTTCTCCAATCGCTTTTTCCAATCTTGCTTCGGAAATCTCATAATCAATTTGCGCTTGTGTTAAATTTGTTTTCGCTTGCAACAACGCAACTTCCGCATCAAGTAAATCGGAATTGAGCGCAAGTCCTTGTTTAAACTTTTCATTGGTTACGCGATAATTTTCTTCTGCTTGCTGAACGCCTTGTTCCGCGACAGAAATTCTTTCTTTTGATTGCTGAACGTTCAAATAGTTTTGCGTTACTTCGAGTGTGATTCCATCTTTCAACAAACCAACACCATCATTCGCTTGTTCAAGTTGCGCTTTTGCTTGCGCTGTCTGTTGGGAAGTTTGTCCCCAATTCCACACATCAAATGAAACTCCGATTCCCACATCCCACGTATTTTTGAATTCATCTTTTGTCGGGAAAATTCTTTGATTCGGGCGCGCGTAATTGTAATTTCCCATAAGAAAAACTTGCGGATACCAATTTGATTTTGCAAGTGTAACTGCGGATTCGCTTGCTTTTACGCGGAAATCCATTGCGCGAAGTTCCGGACGATTTTGCATTGCTTTTTCAACAAGAGAATTCACGTCAGAAAAAGTTTTCGGTTCGTGTTTTATGTTTGTGGAAAGTTCAAGTTCCGTGTCGAGTGAAATTCCCATAACATTATTCAACGCAATCATCGCAAGTTGAACATTATTTTTCGCATCAACTTGCAAGAGTTGAATATTAGAAAGTTGCACTTGCACTTTGAGCACATCGTTCGTGGTCGCCATTCCTTGTTTCAAAAAATTCTGAACATCGGTTAAATGCGCCTGCACTTGCACAACGTTTTCATCAATAAGATTTTTGAATTCCATCGCTTTGAACAAATTCCAATACGATTGTTGAATAGCAAATACGAGTTCTTTTTTGTCTTTGTTGAAGTCCTCATTCGTTGCTTGCGAAGAATATTCCGCAATTTCTGTCGCCGAAGAAATTTTATTTCCCAAATACAACGGCTGCGTTACCGAAAGTTTCGTCAAATAATTATCGAACACCGAAGGAGAAATCTCAAAAGACTTTGGCAGCGATGGATTTAACGCCGCAAGCGGATTCGGAAATGATGCAGATGGAACCTCACTCAATCGTGTGTATGCTCCGGTAAATTTTACCGAAGGAAGACGCGACGCATTTGTTTCATCACGTTTCGACTCGGCAACAATCAATTTCATTTTTGATGAATGAAGCGATTTGCTGTTTTGCAATCCGAGTTGGACGGCTTCTTCAAGCGTCAGCGATTTTTTTTCTGCAAATAAAACTGTAGAGAAAAAAAAGAATATGATTGAGAAAAAATATTTTATGGAGTTCATAGATTGAATATGTGTAGTAAATAAATATGAATTATAGAGCCATCGTTCCATCTAACACGGAATTGCTTTCTTTATATTTTTCGCGTGCATCGTCGGAAAAAATTCCTTCGTACATAATTTTGATAATCGTTTCAAACACATCAGCGGCAGAAAACGAAAATTGCGAAAGAACCTCCGGATTAATTAAATACTGTACCGCCCCGGCATACATCATCACGATAATTTCTCGGTTGATGTCGTTACGAAATACTCCTTGGTTCATCCCGTCGCTTACAAGCCGAGAAAATTCTTGCATTATTTGTTTAGTACGCCATTTGTCAATTTCTTTCCAGATTTCCGGAGAGTTGCGTCGGATGTCGGAAAGGAATTGCGGGGTAAGTTGTGAATACTGTTCTCCGACGAATGTCATAATTTTTTTTATTTTTTCAACATGGCTGTTGTCGTTGTTGTTCATTATAGCGGAACAACATTGTTCACTTTCCTTCATTTTCCATTCGAGCAACTCGCGGACAATCGCTTCTTTGTTCGTAAAATATTTGTAGAGCGTTTTTTTACTCATCCCCAACTCATTCGCAAGTTCATCCATCGTAACTTTGCTGATTCCGAGTTGAAGAAAAAGTTTGAACGAGGTAATTAAAATTCTATTTCGTATTTCTAAGTCTGTAGACATCGTAAATTGTATTTTTAGTATTAAGACTAATGTTCTTGGAAAAAAGTTGTTAATGGAAACAAAAAAAGTTTATACAGTTTCCATTTTTGACTAAAGTTACTTTTTTCTTGATGTATTCTGAAAAAAGTGGATAAAAGATAGTAAAAAAATTTAAATCGGAAACTATTTGTGTTTTTTTAGTTTCCGATGAGCGTAGGTTCCTCTTTTTCGCATATTTATTTTTCGATTTTTTTTCTCTCACGTTTGACAAATCATTCCTCTCTATATTTCAGTAATGAAAATTTCTCCGTACCTCGTCCCAAATTAATGAGGTTATTTTTTACACCTCTATTGGTATTTTTAATAAAAATCAAACGAAAACAGTGCTGCAGCCGTGTGAATAAAGAATGAATATCTCGGCACAATAATTGTATTTGATTTATTTGAAAATCTCTTATGGGCATCTCTAATAACTCTCTACGAGTCATAGACAAAAATGAATTTAAATGCAAAGGACACAAAGCAGGCACAAAGGTCGCAAAGTATTGAATGTATTGTTCTTGGTGTTCTTTGTGAAAATACTTTGTGCTCTCTGTGTTTAAAAAATGTGGTTTTTAGAGATGCCCTTATGTTTGACAACAATTTAGACATGTGCACCTAATATCCTCTGTGTTTTTCCAAAATGCTTCAGTTCAAAAATAATTCCATCTCAAAAAAAGAACTCCACTTTTCAACGTGGGTGAGGTTTGGAATTTGGGTGGCATTTCTTGCTCTCTGTAACTTTTCTCTTTCTGCCCAAACAAACGAAACCTGTTTGACGTGTCACAGCGATAACACGCTTACAAAAGAAAGTCACGGAAAAACAATTCCGCTCTTTACTGATGAAACAATTCTTAAAAAGTCTTCTCATTCTAAACTTTCTTGCACTGCTTGCCACACTGGTTTTGACGCTGAAAATATTCCCCACAAACAAAGAATTACGGAAGTTAATTGTTCAACCTGTCACAAAGATGTTGAACTGACACATAAATTTCATCCGCAACTCGCAAAAGCAATTCAGGCGAAAGAAACGCCGGATGTTTCGTGCAAAGATTGTCACGGCAAACACGACGTTGTTTCGCCAAAGGTTGCTAATTCAAAATTCTCTCACGAAAAAATAGTTTTGTCGTGCGGCGAATGTCATTATGATGTTACAGAACCATTTGTTCAATCAGAACACGGAAAAGCGTTTGCATCAAATGTTCAAGGCGCGCCAAGTTGCATTTCCTGTCACGATAATGAAATTACACACAATGGAACTGAAGGCGATTCTGCGTTAGCGCAACTGAAAATCAAGCAAGAGAAAATGTGTCTCGCGTGTCATTTGGATAATCCCGACGTGAAATCGCGAACTTCTCCAACAGCAAAATTTATTGCGGCGTATGAAAAGAGCGTTCACGGAAGAGCATTGTTGAAGGGAAATGGTAAAGCGGCGAATTGCGTAAGTTGTCACGGCAGTCACGAAATGAAAAAAGGAAGCGAACAAACTTCTCGCGTTGGAAAATCGCATATTGCAGAAACGTGCTCGCCGTGTCACGAAACAATTGCAAGCGAGTACGAGCAAAGCATTCACGGTATTGCAATGAAAAACGGAGTGAAAGATGCGCCGGTGTGTACGGATTGTCACGGTGAACACAACATTCTCGCGCCGACTGACCCAAATTCTCGCGTAGCTGCAGGAAATGTTTCGCAGCAAGTTTGTTCGCCGTGTCATAGTTCGGTAAAACTTTCCGATAAGTTTGGTTTTGCAAGCGATAGATTTAAAACATTTTCCGATAGTTATCACGGACTTGCTAATCGCTCAGGAGATTTGGAAGCGGCGAACTGCGCAAGTTGTCATAGCGCGCATAACATAAAACCATCGAGCGATTCTACTTCGACAATCAGTAAAGCGAATTTAGCAAAAACATGCGGACATTGTCATAAAGGCGCGAATCAAAAATTTACCGAAGGAAAAGTTCACGTTACGCTCGGAAAAACAGAAGAACCGATATTGTATTGGATTGCAACGCTGTATCTCATTATCATTGTCGTAACTGTTGGCGGAATGTTTTTGCATAACGCATTGGACTTTTTCAAAAAAGCAAAACGTAAACTTCGCGTACGCCGCGGTTCAATCGAAGAGGAACATGTTGGTCATCGTTTATATTTGCGAATGACACTCAATGAACGGTTGCAACACGCCTCACTGCTTGTAAGTTTTACACTTCTCGTTATTACCGGATTTATGCTTCACTATCCCGAAGCGTGGTGGGTTATTTTAATTCGCAAACTCAGCAACGATATGTTTGAATGGCGAAGTTTAGTTCATCGTATTGCCGGTGTTGTAATGGTTGCGGCAAGTTTGTATCACATCGGTTATCTTTCTTTTAGTGAGCGAGGAAGAAAACTTGTGTATGATTTACTTCCACGTTATACTGATGTAACAGATGCAATTGCCGTAATGAAATACAATCTCGGTTTTTCAAACATCAAACCGAAGTTTAGTCGTTTCAGTTACATCGAGAAAAGTGAATACTGGGCGTTGGTATGGGGAACAATTGTTATGGCGGTAACAGGATTTATTATGTGGTTCGATAATACGTTTATGGGATTGCTGACAAAACTTGGCTGGGATATTGCGCGTACAATTCACTTCTACGAAGCATGGCTTGCAACACTCGCCATCATTGTTTGGCATATTTACTTTGTCATTTTTAATCCCGATGCGTACCCGATGAATGTAGCGTGGTTGAAAGGAACGCTTTCTGAACAGGAAATGGCGGAAGAACACGCTTTGGAATTGGAAGAAATTCATCGAAAAGAAAACGGCAATGATTTTATAGAAATCGAAGCGCCATCCTTACAACAAAACATCAGCGAGGTTGCGAAATAAAAGGTGTACGATGTTTAAACGTTTGAACAGAAAAATATTTTCTCACTTTTCCAGAGCAGTTCCTCTATTTGTCTGTATTGTAATTTTCTTCGGGAAAACATTTTCGCAGGAGAACGGCGATTGTTTTTCCTGCCATAACGATAACTCACTCACCGGAACTAAAAAAGGAAAAACGATTTCTGTTTTCATTAGTGAAAAGAAATTTTCTTTTTCCGTTCATAGTTCCCTTCAATGCATAAACTGTCATTCTGATTTGGAAGGGAAAGAGTTTCCACACGATGAAGAATTGCAAAAAGTGAATTGCGGAAATTGTCATTCCGATGAACAGGAGAAGCACGCAAAATCTCTGCACGGAAAAGCGATTGCGCGTGGTGATAAACTTGCGCCGCAATGTTTTGACTGTCACGGCAAACATGATATTCTTTCTGCTAAAGATAGAACGTCACCGATTTCTCCACTCAAAATTCCGTTCACCTGCGGCAAATGCCATCAGGAAGGAACGAAAGTAACGGAACAGCGGACAATTCACCAAGACCACATCATCGAAAATTTTTCCGAAAGTATTCACGGCGAAGGATTGTTGCACAAAGGTTTAATCGTTGCACCGAATTGCGCTTCGTGTCATACTGCACATTCGATTCTTCCACACACTGATGCAAATTCTTCAATTGCAAGAAAAAATATTGCAACGACATGCACAAAATGTCACGCGGAAATTGAAGTTGTTCACAGAAAAATTATCAAAGGGGAATTGTGGGAAAAACAAGAGCATGTTCTTCCTGCGTGTATTGATTGCCATCAGCCGCATAAAGTGCGAAAAATATTTTACGACCAAGGAATGTCGGAAAGCGATTGTATGCGTTGCCACGATAATCCGAACCTCACTTCGTCGAAAGATGGTCGCACGTTGTTTGTGAACTTTGAAGAAAAGCAACATTCTAAACATGCAAAAATTTCTTGCAGTCAATGTCATTCGGAAGTAAACGCATCGCATCTTCGTCCGTGTGAAACAATTACCAAAAAAGTTGAATGTTCATCATGTCACGAAGAAGTTGGTCAGCAATATCAAAAAAGTACGCACGGAGAGTTGTTTGCAAAAAATGATGCGAACGGTCCAACGTGTAAAGAGTGTCACGGAACGCATAATGTTCTTGGAAAAACCGACGCAAAATCAAAAACATTTCCAACCAATATTCCGAAGTTGTGCGCAACGTGTCATCGCGAAGGACAGAAAGCCGCAGTACGATACACGGGCGAACAACATCAAATCATCGAACATTACCGAGAAAGTATTCATGGAAAAGGTTTGTTGAAAAGCGGATTGACGGTAACTGCAACTTGCACAAATTGCCATACGGCGCATAGTGTTCTTCCGAAAACGGATTCAAATTCGAGTGTGAACGAAAGCAATGTTCCGAAAACGTGCGGTAAATGTCATCACGGAATTGAAGATGAATTTGCAAAAAGTGTTCACTCATCATTAATAACGAAAACAGATAAACCGCTTCCTGTTTGCAATGATTGTCATTCTGCGCATACGATTCGTCGTGCTGATGAGCAAGGATTTAAACTTGATATAATGACGAAATGTGGAAAGTGCCACGAAGATATTGCGGAAACATACTTTGATACATATCATGGAAAAGTTTCGCAACTTGGTTACACGAAAACTGCGAAGTGTTACGATTGCCACGGTTCGCACGATATTCTTCGCATCACTAACCCAAAGTCGCATTTGAGTCACGACAACGTTTTGAAAACATGTCAGAAATGTCACGAAGGAGCCACAAGAAAATTTGCCGGTTATCTTTCGCACGCAACACACCATGACCCGAAAAAATATCCGTGGTTGTTCTGGACGTTTTGGGGAATGACATCGCTCTTGCTTGGAACGTTTGTCATTGGCGGAATTCACACATTGCTTTGGTTGCCGCGAGCGTTGCAAATGCAAAGAGAATTGAGAAAGAAAAAAAATGAAACATAACGGAACAGAAAAACAATATCTCCGGTTCACGCGGCTTAATCGTACGTTGCATATAATTATGATTGTGAGTTTCATTTCGCTTTCGCTCACGGGAATGATATTGAAATTTTCGTACACGGGTTGGGCGGTACTTCTTTCCCACCTCTTTGGCGGATTTGAATCTGCCGGAAATATTCATCGTTTCGCGGCGGTAATGATGTTCGGAATTTTTGTTACGCATATCATTGATTTGTTCCGAATGAAACGGCACGAACATCTTTCCTTGAAAGAATTATTGTTCGGAAAAAATTCTATGATGTTCAACAGAAAAGATTGGCGCGATTTTGTTGGAAACCTAAAATGGTTTTTGGGAAAAGGTCCACGCCCGAATTACGGCAGATGGACATACTGGGAAAAGTTCGATTACTTCGCCGTGTTCTGGGGAATTTTTGTCATTGGTTCAACAGGATTGATGTTGTGGTTTCCGGAGTTTTTTACGCGATTCATTCCCGGCTGGTTTATCAATGTTGCGACGATAATTCACAGCGATGAAGCATTGCTCGCGGTCGGCTTTATTTTCACGGTGCATTTTTTTAATACGCATTTGCGACCGGAAAAATTTCCTATGGATATTGTCGTGTTCACAGGAAGAATGGACGTGGAAGAATTCAAAAACGATAAGCCCGAAGAGTATGAAGAACTCGTTGCGAAAGGCGAGTTGGAAAAATATCTCGTCGAACCGTATCAACCGATTGTCATAAAAGCCGTTCGCGTATTTGGGTGGACTGCCTTAACTATTGGTTTTTCAATTGTTGTTTGGATAATTTACGCCATGATTTTTACATACAGGTAACACATAATGAAAAGAATATTTCCCGCATCATTTTATAATCCCATCACTCTTGCTGGTTCGGCGATTGCATCAATCAGTTTCGGGTTGATTGTATTTCTCACCGTGCTTGAAGCATTGGCAAAAAATCCCAAACCGTATTTGGGAATTCTTACATTTGTCGTTCTTCCCGCAATTCTCATCATCGGTCTTCTTCTCATTGCCTTTGGAATAATGCGCGAACATCGCCGTGAGAAGTTAGGAAAGCCGCACGGCCTCAATTTGCCGACTATTGATTTAAACAATCCGCGTCATCGTACTGCGCTTACTTTTTTTGTCTTCGGCACAATTCTTCTTATCGGCTTTTCTGCCTTCGGAAGTTTCAAAGCGTACGAATACACCGACTCCGATGAGTTTTGCGGCGAAACCTGTCACAAAGTGATGTCGCCGGAATTTACTGCGTATCAATTTTCTCCGCACGCGAGAGTTGGCTGCGCACAATGCCATATTGGTCCTGGCGCGGGATGGTTTGTCCGTTCAAAACTTTCCGGCGCATATCAAGTGTACGCAACATTATTCAATAAATATCCGAGACCAATTCCAACACCGATTGAAAATCTGCGCCCGGCAAGAGAAACGTGCGAGCAATGTCATTGGCCCAAAAACTTTTTCAGCGAGAAACAGCATGTGTTGAGCTATTATCTTTCCGATGAACAAAACACGAAATGGACGTTAAATTTGCTGATGAAAACCGGCGGCGGAAATATTGAAGCGGGACCAACATCGGGAATTCACTGGCACATGAACATTGCGCACGAAGTTACGTACGCCGCCATTGATTCAGGACGCGAAGTCATTCCGTGGATTCAATCGAAAAAACCGGATGGAAGTGTTACGGTATTTCGCAACAAGGAAATTGACGTGAGTGAAGAACAATTGAGAAATGCTGAACGGCGCAAAATGGATTGTATTGATTGCCATAATCGCCCGACGCATATCTATCATCATCCTGCTCAATCGGTGAACACGGCATTATCACTCGGTTGGATTGACCCGAAACTTCCCTCGGCAAAAAGTATTTGCGTGAAAGCGTTGGAATTTCCTTACAGCACAAAAGAATCTGCAATGGATAGTATAAAATTAGTCATCGAAGATTTTTACAAAACAAACTATCCCGAAGTTGCTTCATCGAAAAAAGAAACCATCGAGCAGGCAATTAAACAAGTGCAAACAATTTTCAGCAGAAATTATTTTCCGGAAATGCAGGTGAGTTGGAAACGATTTCCCAACCATATCGGGCATATGTACACGGAAGGATGTTTTCGCTGCCACGACGGAAAGCACGTAAGCGACGATGGAAGAGTGCTTTCACGCGATTGCAATACCTGTCACACAATCCTCGCGCAGCAATATGAAAATGACTCACTTCACCTTTCCCTCAGCGGTGTTGAATATCGTCATCCTGTTGATATTGGCGATGCGTGGAAAGAAATGAATTGCAGCGAATGTCATAAAGAGCAATAGAGTATTTGTGAGAGGAATTTGTAATTTCTCTTGAATATCCGTTTCAATTTCACTATTTTTTTGCCGAAAATTATCGGCTCGGATAAGAAAAAGTGTGAATGAACGTCAATTAGAAAATCTCAAAACGAATCTCATTGCCTTGCAACAAGGGACGCTTTCGTACAGTGAGCAAAATGCGCTTGTTCATTTTACTATTGCTCTCATACAGGCGCATCTGCATAGTCATCGCACATCCTATTCTCATCTTTACGAAAAGGCAGGGATTACGGAAGAAGAGTTGGCGTGTGATTGTATTGCTGATGCTTTCGCTAGAAATGCTCAAAACGAATTTATCCGCATACAACAATGCCTTTCAAAACTTTCCGCCTCGCTTGAAAATACTTCGATAAAAGAAATTTTTCTTCTCTATAAATCCTTCATCCTTCGTTTTGCCGATGTGCATCTTGCCCGGTTATTTGCAATGTTCGATTCTGCCGGCGCAAACATCAAACGAAATATTACCGAGACCATAAAAAGAACGAATCATTTTACATCATCACGAGAATTTTCCGGTACTGTTCTTACTCCTTCCAACACAGACCCGCTTCTCCATCTTTCACGATTCCCGTTTGAAGAATTAGAGCGGCAATTCCTTCTTACACTCGATGGCAAACGTACAACGGAAAGTTTGTTGCTCAAACTTCATTCCATTCTTGTTGAACAAGATGTTCACTCGCGCGTACTTCCTTTGAATATCGTCGTCTATTTATTCAAAAGAGGTTTTCCATCTGAAATTGAAACCCGTAGTGAAGAAAACGATGAAGATGATGAATTCCAATTTCCATCTACAAACGGCTATGCCACTGAGTTTGAATTAGAAGATGCCATTCATAAAGTGTTCAATACGCTAAAAGAAAAAATCTTTACAATGTACCTTCTTTCGGGAAAACTGACGAAGAAAGAAGCGGAGGGACTTTTTTGCGCGTTGCGTGATTGGGTGGAAGACGGGAGAAGTTCTCAAGAACAATTATCGTTAAAAGAATATTTTACTGACTACATATCAATGAATGACTACAACTATTACGAGCGCATTGGGAAGAAGATGGATTATTTACAAAAATTGCTCCGCCAAGAATTTCAATCCTATTTTGATGAAGATGTGTAATTTTTTTCTGAAAACGCTTGCTACGTGGAAATATAATTATTGAGTCTTTCCTAAACCTTCAAGGTCTCTAAGACCTTGAAGGTTTATAGGACTATTACTAACAATCAAGAATGAACCATTTAACCGACATACAACTCGAAACGTATTTTCTTTCGCGCAGTGAATTTTCTCCCGAAGCAATTCTCTCGCTCGAAACGCACGTTGGGGAATGTTTTGCTTGCCGGAAGAACTTTGAACAACTCCGCGCATTTTACTCCGAACTTGACGAACAACTTAAATCTGAACCGACACAACGGGAAGAAGAACTCGCTGCACAAATTTTTTCTCAACAAGTACCGCAACGCCGTTTACTCGAAGAACCGAAAAATAAAGTTGAAGTGTTTCAAGGGTATGCCGCAGTAGTAGAACCGAAACGCCCGCTCCTGCAACGATTTGTCGAGTTTGCCCGTTTCCATCCCGTACAGTTTGGCGGCTCGATGTCATTTGCATTCGGATTATTTGCTCTGCTGTATGTTTCTATAAAGCCAATGCCGAAAGATACAAACCCATCACACGCAAAAGTTCAAAACAGTGTTCTCTTTGTGTACAATAATGGGGGTGAAACATTATGGACAAAAAGTGCAGTAGGAATTCCCGATGTGATGAGCGGAGAGCGTGACAATAATAAAGGGTACCAACGCTTTATTGTAGTAGAAGATATTGATGGCGATGGAGTACGCGAAATTTTATTAGCAGCAAACATAGATAAACAAACAAAATCATCGTTGAATTGTTACAACTTTGATGGAACGTTTCGCTGGGAAAATACCGGCGGAGAGTCTGTCGCTTTTGGTGAAAAACAATTTACCGCTTATGACCGTTGGCGTTTTGACGATATGGTGGTGTTCTACAACGAAGAACTGAAACGAAAACAACTCTTTGTACTTGCCCAAAGCAGTATTTATTTTCCCGGAAAGTTGTTAGAATTAAATCCCAGAGATGGTAACGTTATGCAAACATTTTGGAACGTTGGCGCAATGGGGTATATCTTAATGAATGATATTGATAACGACGGGAAGAAAGAAATATTCATTGCGGGCATTAATAACGCTTACAATTGCTTGTATGCAATCGCGTTAAATCCTTCGCATTTTTCGGGATGTGGTCCTGCAACAAAAGAATTCTACCCCTCTTCGATACAACAAGGAAATGAATTGTACTATCTTTTACTGCGTAGAACAAAATTAGGGAACGTGGTTGAAAAAAAGAACCCGTACAATTTGATTGAATACATACGATTCGGTAATGATAACAATATAATCTTTAATACACGGGATGCAGAAGTATCTGAAAGACACAACATTACTGTTCTTTATACCATCGGAACAAATATGGAAATAAAAACTGTTGCCCCCGGCGACTCTTATATTAAAACACACGAACTCTTGTTGAAAGAAGGGAAAATCAACTTCCAACTTACGCCGGAATATTGGGAAGAAGTAAAACACAACGTGCAATATTGGGATGGAGAGAAGTTTGTGAATACACCAACGAAAAATAAACTTTTCTCTCAAAAACAATACCCCTAACAAATCTTCTTTGCAATTAAAAACCTTCAAGGTTTCCCAAACCTTGAAGGTTTTTTTGTTTTGTAAAAATATTTTCTAAAAACTTTTCTGGCAAACGCAACTATGTGGAAATATTATACGTGTAGTTTACAAAAGCGCAAATTCATTTTGCTCCACGGCAGAATGAATCTGCAACGATGCAAACTCGATATACACCGTTGCGGAATGAATCAGCAACTTTGCAAATTCAATGCGCAATATTGCGGAGCGAATATGTATGCTTGAGCGGCGAACCATCAACGACGACCGTTCAATGCGCAAGCGTTACCTGTCATCCGTTACCGTTGAGCAATGAATGGGCAGACCTGACGGGGCTTTCGTCAATGCTGACTAATGGTTGCGCAAGCGTAACCGAACATTCGCCAGCGTTGCCCAATGAACCGTCAAACCTGACCGTGCTTCCGTTACCGATGACGGGTAAATCGTCAGGTCTGACCGTGGATTCGTCACCGTTGTCCGATGAGTGAGCAAACCTGATTATGCTTTTGTCAGCGTTGCTCAAAGAATCGTTAGACTTAACCGGGCTTTTGTCACTCTTGAGCAATGAATGGGCAGACGTAACCGGGCTTCCGTCAACGTTGTAAAATGAACAAAAAACATTGAAAATTCATCAATTTAACCAAAAAAACAAAAACTATGGCAAAAAATTTCTATCTCCCCAGAAGCGACCAGGAAAAAGTAACCTGGCTCAATAATTTCAGCTCTAAATTGGCAACTCACGGGGCAACAGTGGGAGTTTCCCCCGACGAGATTACTTCAACATCCAACGATGCGAACGAATTCAGTCTGCTTATCAACCTTGTCGCCAGTTTGACATCGGCGAAAGAGCAAGCCGTCAGTTATAAAAACCTGATGCGCGACGCTCCGCTTGGCTCACCGGCGGGCGATTTTCCTTCGAATCCGGAAATAAGATTACCGGCAACATTGGTGGCTCCGGGGATTTTTACCCGTGTGCGGCTTCTGGTGCAGAGAATTAAAAATCACCAAAACTACACCGAAGCCATCGGGAACGATTTGGATATTATCGGAGCGGAAGACACTCCGCCAATGGCACCATCGCTTTTAAAACCGACATTGAAACTCGCGTATGTGAACGGACACGTGGATATTATCTGGACGAAACCGATGAATGTAAGCGGGATACTCATTCAGGTAAACCGCGGCGACGGGCAGTGGGTTTTTCTGGCGTTTGATACCATTCCGAACTATACAGATACGATGCCGATTACACAACTTGCTTTATGGAAATATCGTGGCATTTATATGCTGGACGATGCGCAAGTAGGTCAGTGGAGTGATACCGTGCAAATCGCCGTCGGGCAGGATGTAACGTTGTAGAAGTAAGTAGCAGATGGAGCCCACTTTCAAAGTGGACTCCATCTTTTAACAACGACTTCACTCCACCTCGTCATTCCGAATCCCGCAAAGCGGGAGAGGAATCTATGTTGAGGAAAGCAAACGCTTTATTGAGAAGAGAGGAAACGAAAGGTAAGATTCCTCACTCCAACTAAAGTTGGAGATTCGGAATGACGAGACGCTTTTTAATCGGGGGGGGGAAATGAAGCGGAATTACAGACACCTCGTCATTCCGATGCGAAGCGAGGAATCTGCATTGAGGAAAGCAAACGCTTTATTGAAACAAGCAGAACGAAAAAATAATCCCAAAGGTCCGAAGGACTCCTTCGGACCTACGGGATTTAGTAAAAAAAAAATAATAAGTGGTGTCAAGAATTTCTTCCCGACACGGAAGGTAACAAACGTCTGGAAAAAATTCCTGACGTCACAAAAAAACGTTCTCACTTAGAACTCCAATGTTCAAGCTTAAAAACTCGAGTAATTGAGAAGAAAATTTGAGCGATGGAGATTTAAGACAAAATATTTTCTATTTATCCGCCTTTGGCGGAAAAACTTTTCTGGTGAAGGAAGAAATGTAGAAATAGTATGGAGGTAAACTTTAATTCACTTTTTTCTCAATTATTATTTGAAAGGCCTTTACAATGAAGTCGCATCTCTTATGCAAATTAAGTTACGGAAACATCTTCCTCAATTTATTAGGATGGTTTTTCCTCATCGTCATCACGTTTGGAATTGCCGCTCCATTCTTCGGTTTCTGGATGGTAAAATATATTTTGAACCATACGGAAATTGTTGAAGGCGGTGTGCAGGAATAAGGTAATACACTCAATTTAAGAACTAATTTTTTTTCACTTTTTTAAGGATTCAAACAATGAAACATATTCTCACTTTAACATTCGTAATTTCTCTTTTGTTGTGTAATCAAGGGATGGCTGAAAACTCTCTTGCTTTATCATCGAGTGGGAAAGTCTTTTACAACGTCGGCGAGTTCCCCGATAGTTTTCAACTCTGGCATTTGCCCGGCGGAAACGACAGACCTTGGGCACAAAGTAATACCGTTGGTAATCCATCGCCATCGATAATCTATTCTGAGTCAGGTCATAACGGTTCGAACGATTATTCAATGGGCGGCGTGGCATCAAGTCTAATTTATCAAGCAGATGTGATGTTCACGAACCCGTCAACAGCGGAAGGTATTTATATGCATTTTAGAGCGGTTGATACCAACAACTTTTATAATGCAAAATATGGACCGTATTATGGTGGAATACTTACTTTAGACAAAAATGTCGGAGGAATAGGTACAGGCATCGTTTCACCACTGTATGGATTACCAAGTTCCGCTAACACATGGTATAATTTGGAAGTTCGTGCTATCGGAAGTTCTCTGCAAATCTATTTTGACCATACACTCAAAATAAATGCAACAGATAATAGTCTTTCATCGGGACTTACCGGTATGTCGCTTGGAATATGTTGCAGTAATAGCAATACTTGGTACGTGGATAATATCAAGGTTTTCAAATCGTATCAGATTGCAATAAACAATTTGCAATCAGGTCAAAGAGCTGATCTTTATGATGAAACAGGCAATCTCAAAACTTTGGACACGGTTAATGCTGGTCAAACAAACGCTATCCTTGATGTCAGTTCACTCTCATTCCCGTTTACCGGTTATTTCAAAATCTACGATGTCAATGGAAACCTTTTATTAACCTCGCAGACCAGCACAGATATTTGGGGTGGAGATGTGTATAATTTTCAATCGGAAACAAGCTCGACTACGAGAATTGCTTTTGCGTCAGACCGAGATGGAAACTGGGAAATATATACAATGAATCCGGATGGCTCTGATATCCGGAGGTTAACTTTTAATGATTCCACAGATGCAGTTCCGAATTGGTCTCACGATGGAACAAAGATTGCTTTCGTCTCAAATAGAGATGGCAACAATGAAATTTACACTATGAGTAGTGATGGAACTAATCAAATGCGTTTAACTAATAATAACGCGAGCGATAACGAACCAGCATGGTCTCCAGATGACGCTAAAATTGTTTTTGTTACGGATAGAACTGGTAATGGTGAAATCTTCGTAATGAATGCTGACGGCACTAATCCAATTAACTTAACCAATAATCCTAACCCGAACGAAAGTGGACCGAAGTGGTCTCCTGACGGCACGAAGATTGCCTTTAGTTCTTGGAGAGGTGGAGACGCGCGTATTTACATTATGAATTCTGACGGATCTAATCCAACATTGCTCTCTAATACGTTAACATGGTGTGGCAGTCCTACTTGGTCTCCTGATGGTTCAAGAATTGCGTATTCTGCTTGGAATGGTATTTATGTAATAGATGTGGATGGCTCAAATAATACTTTGTTGCTTGATGGTGGCAATTGCTGTATAAGCCCGGGTGTTGGTTCGTGGTCGCCAGATGGAATGAAGATGGTCTTATTTACAGATCTTTTTCACGGTAACTATGAAATTTATACCATCGATAGCGACGGGACAAATTTGGTGCGATTAACTAATAATTCTGCAAATGACCAATCTCCCTCATGGTCTCCGGTATTAAATCCAACTACAAATATAGACTTGATAGTTGGAGAACAATCTGTTCACCCTTTCGATACAATCCTCGTTCCGGTAAATGTTGAGTTTCCTGTAAACACTTCGTTCAGTTCTTCGGAAATTAACTTTGGCGGTTACAGCGAGGGATTGCATTTTCTTTATATCGTTACGGACAACAGTTTAATCGGAAATGCGGGATGGTCGGTATCGTTCAATGAAGTCGGGAATGAAATTCTCACGGCATCGGCTGGCTCGCAAGATATTTCGGGGAGCGGCGTGTTGTTTTGGTTGAAGTTTGCCGTTACGGGAAATATATGCACCTTCGCTCCGATTGAAATCCGTTCCGCAACATTCAATACGGGAACAACTTCGGTAACAACAACAAACGGCGGCGTGAACATCAAAGCGATTCCTCATTACGGCGATGTTGACGAAAATGGAAGTGTTCAAGCATACGACGCATCAAAAATTTTGAAACATATCGTCGGGCTCGATACGCTCGAATGTCAAGGGCTTGCAAATGGAGAAGTAAGTTTGGACGACAACATTACTTCAATGGATGCTTCTTTAATCTTACGCTACATTGTGCATTTAATTGACTCGCTTCCTTGGCAGGGAAATTTATTTTTGGCTTCGGGAAACTTGCAAATGCAATCCGCTACATATTATCAAGTCGGAGACACAGTTACTATATCTGCCGCTCTTACCGCTGGAGTGAATATTTTGTCATATCAAGGGGTTTTGGATTATGATAGACAAAAGTTAAAACTCATCAGTTTAAATTCAACGGGTGTGACAGTAAATGATTCTTTTATAGCCAATGATATTTTAGGTAATACAAAATTTGCTGGGGCGAGCGGAAATATTCATACTTCTTCGGGTAATTTTGCTACGTTGAAATTTAAAGTCTTACAAAATTTTGATTCAACAATAGTTTCGGTCAATAATTTTCAGTGGAACCAAAACGCGGGGATACAAAACATTTCAACGGTTATTTCAAAATCCGTTGGCGTCAATGAACAAACCAATGATACGCCGAAGGAGTTTAGTTTAGCCCAAAACTATCCCAATCCGTTCAATCCAACGACAACAATTAACTTTGCAATTCCTGTTTCCGGTTTTGTGAGTTTGAAAGTTTTCAATCTTCTCGGAGAAGAAGTTGCAACCGTTGTGAATGAACATTTAGAAATAGGAACTTACAATGTGGATTGGAATGCAAGTAACGTTCCAAGCGGAATGTATTTCTACCGCTTAGCCGCAGGAGAGTTCACGGAAACGAAAAAACTTTTGCTGATGAAGTAACTATTTATTGGGCATCTCTAATAACTCAAAAATGAATTTAAACGCAAAGGACACAAAGCAGGCACAAAGGTCGCAAAGTATTGAATGTATTGCTCTTTGTGTTCTTGGTGAAAATACTTTGTGCTCTCTGTGTTTAAAAAATATGGTTTTTAGAGATGCCCTATTGTCATTCCGTACTTGTCCAAAGGACTCCTTCGGAGATGCGGAATCCAACTCCATCCGAAATATAGATTCCCGCTGGAGTTTATCCCGTTTCAAACAGGGCGGGAAAGACAAAAAGAGCAAAGACGATTTCAAAAAACGAAATCGTCTTTTTTTTGTGTTTGCAATAATTGGAGTTTCATTCTAAACAATTTTCCTAAACGGAACGAATTTTTTCAATATTGAGAAGATAAGAGTGTCTTACTATCATTTTTCGTAGAAAAGACAAACATTTTTCTGGCACGTAGTTTGTTGTGTAATTAAGCAAATTATACATTCAGATATATGAGTCCAGATAAATAACAAACGGTTGAAAAGTATGCTGAAACTATTTTTCAACAAGTTTCCTGAACAATTCCTTCGCCTCATCGTCGTATTTGGTGTTATCGTGGGAGGAATGTTATTCATTCGTTTCCTTCTTCCGCCGGAATTGAAGGACACGGAACTTCATAAAAAATCTACCATCGAACGAGTAACATCGTTACCTGTTAAATTCGCCGGCTCAGAAATTTGCGCAGATTGCCACGAAGAATACAACGTTAAAAAAGCGGGTTACCATAAAAATCTTTCTTGCGAAACGTGTCATGGCACAGCGAAAGAACACACCGAAAACCCTGCTGAAGTAAAACCCGTTTTACCACGATTGAGAGAGTTTTGTGTGCGTTGCCATACATTCGACCCGTCTCGCCCAACCGGTTTTCCACAAATAAACCCTATTGCGCATAACCCACTACAGCCCTGCGTTTCCTGTCATAACCCGCACGACCCGAAACCGCCGTCCGTTCCATCAGAATGTCAAGCATGTCACGCAGAAATTGCAAGAACGAAAGCGATTTCCGCTCACGTCCTGCTTGAATGTACAACGTGCCACGAAGTTCCGCAAGAACATAAAGTAACGCCGCGTGCCATTAAAGCATCCATTCCTTCCGATAGAGATTTCTGCGGAAAGTGTCACGCTGCGCAATCGGAAATAAAAGAAACATCAAAAGTAGATTTTACCACACACGGAGAAAAATACTTATGCTGGCAATGTCACTATCCTCATATGCCGGAGGTTGAATAATATGGACAGAAGAGATTTTTTTACCAAAGCATTTGCCGTTACATCAGCATATACAGTACTTGGCGGTTGGTTAAAAGTAGCCGTTGCAGATATAAAAGATTACGATGCGACGAAACATTATTACGGAATGGGAATCCAAATTGATAAATGTATCGGCTGCGGACGTTGTGTTGAAGCATGCAAAGAAGAAAACGGTGTTCCGAAAGACCCCTTCTTTTTCCGCACGTGGGTGGAGCGGTACACCATTAAAAAAGATGGCGAAGTGATTGTGCAAAACATGGATTCCCGTATTAACGGCGAAGGACAAACCGTCCATGATAATGATATTTTACGAAGTTTCTTCGTTCCGAAATTATGCAATCAATGCGACCATCCTCCGTGCGTGCAAGTTTGTCCTGTTGGCGCAACATTTAAGACAGACGATGGCGTAATCTTGGTTGATGATAAACGATGTATTGGATGCCGTTATTGCATACAAGCGTGTCCGTACGGCGCAAGATATTTACATCCTGAAACGCAAACAGCGGATAAATGTACTTTCTGTTATCATCGCATTACAAAAGGATTGCTTCCTGCGTGTGTAGAAGTATGTCCGACGCAAGCGAGAATATTCGGCGATGTGAAAAGTACCGCAAGTCCGCTTACGAGGTTTAAGCGAATGAATAAAATCCACGTCTTGAAACCTTCGCTCAATACCGAACCCAAAGTAATGTATTCAGAACTTGACGGAGAAGTGCGATGATGACTATGGTGAATCCGGTAACGGAAAAAATGTATGAAATGCTGAAACAAGTTACGGGTTACATTTACCCGAACGAAATTGAAGTGCATTGGTCAATTGTTGTTGTTGTGTATCCGTATCTCACGGGACTTGTTGCAGGCGCGTTTATTCTTGCATCGCTTGTCAAAGTGTTCAATGTGAAAGAAGTGCAATCGGTGTACAAACTTTCGTTGCTTACTGCGCTTGCGTTTCTTCTTATTGCGCCGCTTCCACTTTTATTACATCTCGGACATCCCGAACGCTCATACGAAATTTTCCTCAGTCCGAATTTCACTTCCGCAATGGCGATGTTTGGTTTTGTGTATGCGTGGTACTTGATGGTTGTACTGTTGTTGGAAATCTGGTTCACGTATCGCAAAGATTTAATTCTGCGAGCGGAACACGAACATTTTCCGATGAAATGGGTTCACAAAATCGTTACGCTTTTTTCTACCGATGTAAGCGAAAAAGCAGTTCACTTCGATAAAAAAATGGTGAAAGGAATTACGGTTATCGGTATTCCCTCTGCATTTTTACTGCACGGATACGTTGGATTTATTTTCGGTTCCATCAAAGCAAATCCGTGGTGGAGCAGCGTGTTGATGCCGATTGTGTTTTTATTTTCTGCAATTGTTTCCGGCATCGCGCTCGTGATTCTTCTGTATATGATTATCACGCCGTTTCGCAAAGAAGAAATTGATATGAAGTGCCTCGATAAAATGGCATCGTTTCTTTTCTATGCAGTGATAATTGATTTTTCACTTGAGTTTTTAGACTTCATTCACCGCTTGTACGAAAGCGAAGAATCTATTAAAATTCTTGGCGAACTCGTGATGAATAAACTATTTATCAGTCTCATCATTATTCAGGTTTTGTTGGGAATGTTAATACCGCTCGGAGTTATGATTAGCATTAAGTTGATGAAGTTTGATGCGGAACTGAGAAAACTTCTGTACTTTGTTTCCGTTATCCTCATTCAACTTGGTATTTTTGCAACGCGCTGGAACGTCGTGATTGGCGGACAAATGTTTTCAAAAAGTTTTCGTGGACTTACAACCTACAAAATGGAATTCACCGGAATGGAAGGATTTTTAATGGCAATGCTGTTATTGGTTTTGCCGTTTTTTGTTCTTGCAATTTTATTTAAAATATTTCCTCCGTGGGATTCTGCGCCCCAACAGGAATTGGAAGCAGTAGCGGATTGAAAAACTATGAGTGAAAATTCCCAAAATACAAAACGCGATTTCCTGAAATACATTCTTGGCGGCAGTATGTTTGCTTGGTTTGCCTCTGTTCTGTATCCGATTCTCGCGTATCTCAAACCGCCGATACAACGCGAGGTGGAAGTGAAAAGCGTGAAAGTCGGCAAAGTGAATGAAATCGAAAAAGAAAGCGGAACCATTGTTCGCTTTGGAAATAAACCGGTAATGCTGTTGCGAACTGCAAGCGGAGAGTTTCGCGCATTTTCCGCAACGTGCACCCATCTCGATTGTACCGTGCAATTCAAAAAAGAACTCGGCGTCATTTGGTGCGCGTGCCATAACGGAAAATACGATTTGAACGGAAAAGTTGTTTCCGGTCCACCGCCGCGACCGTTGGATGAATACCGCGTAGTTGTTCAGAACGAAGAAGTATTTGTTTCGAAAAAAGTATGAAACGCTTTCTCCGAAAATCATACGATTACATCAACGAGCGGGTTCATCTCGAAAGTCTCGTTGAGTATATGGGAAAAAAATACGTTCCTGTTCATCGTCATTCGGTGTGGTATTATTTCGGAGGTATTTCGCTTTTCCTGTTTATAATTCAAGTAGTAACCGGGATTCTGCTGTTACTCTATTACAAGGGAAGCGAAGAACTTGCATTCGAAAGCATTCAGTATATAATGTCGAAAGTGCAGTTTGGTTGGCTGATGCGCTCGGTGCATAGTTGGACTGCAAACTTATTTGTCCTCGCGTTGTTCATTCATATGTTCAGCGTGTATTTTGAAAAATCGTACCGCAAGCCGCGTGAAATAACGTGGCTCACAGGAATGTTGATGTTTTTCCTCGCGCTTGGTTTTGGTTTCAGCGGTTATCTGCTTCCGTGGAACGAACTTGCATTCTTCGCAACAAAAGTCGGAACCGATATTGCCGGCGTTATTCCCGTCATCGGAAAACCGATAATGCTTTTTTTGCGCGGAGGCGAAGATGTAACCGGCGCGACACTTACCCGGCTATTCGGATTTCACGTTGCAGTATTTCCGGGAATTTTCACCGTGCTGCTGGGAATTCATCTAATCCTTGTTCAACGGCAGGGAATGAGTGAGCCGTTGGGTTTTGAGAATGTTGCAGGAAACGAAAATAAACGAATGCCGTTTTTTCCGAACTTTATTTTGCGGGATTTATTGTTGTGGCTTCTCGTCTTAAATCTTCTCGCAATCCTCGCAGTATTTTTTCCGTGGGAATTGGGAAAGAAAGCAGACGCGTTTGCTTCTGCGCCTGCGGGAATAAAACCGGAATGGTATTTTCTGTTTATGTTTCAAACGCTGAAATACATTCCTTCGAAAGTGTTATTTATTGATGGAGAAATTCTTGGCATATTGCTTTTTTCCGTCGCAGGATTAGTCTGGATGCTTGTTCCCTTCTGGGATAGAAAAACTGCACGCGGAGAAAAAAACCGGATTGTTACATACATAGGTTTGTTTGCGGTGTTCTATATTATTTTACTCACCGTTGTCGGAATGTTGGTATGACGAAACATAACACAATTGTCATTACGAGCGAAGCGCAGCAATCCTTTTCATCTTCCTCTCTGTTTATATTGCTGACAATATTTTTCGCTATTTCATTTCAGGTTATTTTTGCAAACACAAAAGACCAATGCTACGTTTGTCACTCTACGATTGGCGATAAGCAATCGGAGCATTTCGCAAACGATGTGCATTTCAAAAAAGGAATTAGTTGCGCCGGTTGTCACGGCGGAGATGCAACAGCGGACGATATGGAAAAGGCGATGAATAAAAGCAAAGGATATATCGGCGTTCCGAAAGGCGATGATATTTCCGAAACGTGCGCGAAATGTCATTCCAATGTTGATATGATTAAACAGTATAATTCTTCCGTTGCACGAAATCAACTCGAGTCGCTGAATGAAAGCGTTCATGGAAAACTTGCTACGAACGGAAAAGAACATATTGCACAATGTATAACGTGCCACGGAGTTCACGGAATTGTAAAAGTCAGCGACCCGAAATCTCCGGTGTATCCATCGAATATCGTCGCAACGTGTACAAAATGCCATAACGACGCGGCGTATATGCGTTCGTATAATCCTTCGCTTTCGGTTGACCAGTTGGAAAAATATCGCACAAGCGTTCACGGAATGAAAAATGCAAAAGGCGATGTGAAAGTTGCGGAATGCGCAAGTTGTCACGGAAGCCATGATATTCAATCGTCCATAGATATTCGCTCGAAAGTGTACGCGGCAAACATTCCCTCTACGTGCGGAAAGTGCCATAGCAATGCGGAGTATATGAAAGAGTATAACATTCCGACTGACCAGCAGGAAAAATTTACGCGCAGTGTTCACGGATTTGCGTTATTGCAGAAAAAAGATTTATCCGCGCCTGCGTGTAATGATTGTCACGGAAATCACGGCGCAACTCCTCCGGGGATTTCTTCTATATCCAAAGTGTGTGGAACGTGTCATGCATTGAACGCAGATTTGTTTTCACAAAGTCCGCACAAAAAAGCGTACGACGAAAAAAATCTTCCCGAGTGCGAAACGTGTCATAGCAATCACGAAATTGTTCACGCAACAGATAAATTACTTGGCGTATCATCGGAAGCGGTATGCAGTAAATGTCATTCGGAAACGCAAAACCAAAAAGGTTACGCAGTTGCAAAAACAATGCGCGCATTGATTGATAGTTTAGTGAAAGAATCGAAAACCGATTCGCAACTTGTTGAAGATGCAGAGCAAAAAGGAATGGAGATTTCCGAATCGAAATTTAAACTCCGCGATGCGCATCAGGCACGGCTCGAAACACGGACAATGGTTCATTCTTTCAATGAGGAAAAATTTCGTGAGGTGGTGAATAAGGGATTTTCCGTTACAGCATTTGTAAAAGCAGAAGCATCGGCAATTCTTGAAGAATATTATTTTCGCCGATGGGGATTGGGAGTTTCGACACTGATTATCACGATTGTTGCTGTGTCGCTCTATCTTTTCATTCGACGCATTGAACGGAAACAACTGGAAGAGAAAAAAGCTTAATGCAATTTCCGATGACTGTTTTGAAGAAAATATCCCTTTCCCGTTATTTCAGCCGAAAAATTTTACAAAATCAATCTACAAACAAGTTTGCTGGACAAATCAGGACAGCATAATAAACATTCTATTACACCAACATTTTGAGAGGAACAATCTTATGAAAATTAATCGCATTATATCAACCGTTATTTTTTCCTTCTTTTTTCTTTCACTGTTTTCTGTGGCGGAAGAAAAGCAGGAGAATAAATTTGTAGGGACGAAAGTCTGCGCCCCCTGTCATAAATCTGACAAACAGGGGAAGCAACTCGATATTTGGCAGAAAAGTAAACACGCAGAAGCATATAAAACGTTAACGTCGGCAAGGGCAGATTCCATTGCAAAGGCAAAGGGTTCAAAGAAACCTGCGGCTGAATCACCGGAATGTTTGCAATGTCACACTTCCGGAGCGGGCGTTGATGCAAAACTGCTCGAGAAAGCATTTGATATGAAAGAGGGTGTGCAGTGCGAAACGTGTCACGGCGCCGGCTCGGCATACAAATCTTTATCGGTGATGAAAGATAAAGGAAAAGCAACGGCTGCAGGACTCACATCGCGCAAAGACGAAAAAGAAATCGAGGCGTTTTGTAAAACCTGCCACAACGAGAAAAGCCCGACCTATAAAGAATTTAAATTCGCGGAGCGTTGGGAAAAAATAAAACACTCCGTGCCGAAAGCAGCGAAGTAAAAAATTATTTAAAAACAAAAAACCCGATTCCATTTTTTGAAATCGGGTTTCACTTTTGTAATGCATTAATCCGTTAATGCCTTCGGTCGCCGCCTTCACGACGGGGTCCTCGGTCTCCGCCGCGACCTCCATCTCTTCCGCCACCACGACGGTCATCTCTCCTGTCGCGTGGAGGACGCGGTTCTCGTGGAACTTCCGTTGATGGGTCGTAACCTGGGAGCGTTGCTTTTCTGCTCAGGTTCAATCTTCCTTCACGGTCAATTTCCATCAGTTTTACATCCCACAAATCGCCAACGTGAGCAAAATCGGAAACGTGTTCAATCCGATTCAAATCCATTTGCGAAACGTGAACAAGTCCATCTTTGCCGGGAAGAATTTCCACGAACGCGCCGAAATCCATCAAGCGAACAACTTTCCCCTGATAAATTTTTCCGACTTCCGGAACTTCGATAATGCGTTGAATCATCTTCACTGCTTTCGCGCTCGCTTCACCATTCACCGAAGCGATAATCACGCGACCATCATCTTCAATGTTGATTTCCGCGCCGCTTTCCGCAACGATTGCTTTGATGTTCTTTCCTTGAGGTCCAATCACCGCGCCAATCATATCAATCGGAATTTGCAGTGTTGTTAATCGCGGAGCGTACTGTGAAAGGTCGCCGCGCGGCTCGGTAAGTGTTTCCGCCATCTTTCCGAGAATGTGAAAACGTCCTTCCTTCGCTTGCGCTAATGCTTTTTCCAGAATCTCAAACGTAATGCCCTGAATCTTTATGTCCATTTGCAAAGCAGTTACGCCATCTTTCGTTCCCGCAACTTTGAAATCCATATCGCCGAGATGGTCTTCGTTGCCAAGAATGTCGGAAAGAATTGCAACTTTTTCTTTTTCTTTGATGAGTCCCATCGCAATTCCCGCAACCGGTTTTTTCATCGGAACGCCAGCATCGAATAATGCAAGCGAACCTGCGCATACCGTTGCCATGGATGATGAACCGTTCGATTCAAGAATATCCGACACAACGCGAATCGTGTACGGAAAATCTTTTTCATCGGGAAGAATATTCTTCAACGCGCGTTCTGCTAAATTGCCGTGACCGATTTCTCTTCGCCCTGTTCCGCCAAGCCGTCCGACTTCGCCAACACTGAACGGAGGAAAATTATAATGCAGCATAAACCGTTTCGTAACTTCTTCGTGCAGCAATCCGTCAATCATTTGCTCGTCGAGTTTTGTTCCAAGCGTTGCGGATGTTAAACTTTGCGTTTCACCCCGTTGGAATAATGCCGAGCCGTGTGTTCGCGGAAGCAATCCCACTTCGGATGAAATCGGGCGAATGTTTGTTACGCCGCGACCATCAAGACGTTTTCCGTTTTCCAAAATCATCTGGCGCATCGCTTCGTATTCGATGTTGCCAAGAATTTCTTTGAACGCTTTTTCCTGTTCGGGATATTTTTCAGCAAGAGAAGTTTTTACTTCTTCCGTAATCGCTCCCATCGCTTCGCTGCGTTCATCTTTTGTGAGAACCGTTTTAGTTACGTCGTAGATTTTTTTCTGAGCGATTGCTTTAACATCGTTCAGCAAATCATCGGCGAATTTCGGAATATCGAATGCACGTTTCGGAACACCACATTCTTTACGCATTTCTTCCTGCATCAAACAAAGTTTTCTGATTGCTTCGTGTCCGAATTTAATTGCGGCAAGCGTAACTTCTTCCGAAACTTCTTTCGCTTCACCTTCCACCATGAGAACGGAATCAGCAGTTCCACCAAGCGTGATGTACAAATCCGCTTGTTCGGTTTGTGCAAATGCCGGGTTAACGACGAATTCTCCGTTCACACGCGCAACATTTACTTCCGCAATCGGAGTGGAAAATGGTACGCCGGAAAGATAAATCGCCGCTCCTGCTGCAACTCCGCCGAGAACGTCAGGGTTATGTTCCTGGTCGAACGAAAACACGTTCACGATTACTTGCACTTCGCAGCGATACCCTTCGGGGAACATCGGGCGAATGGTTCTATCAATCAATCGTGAGGTTAAAATTTCTGTTTCCGAAGGGCGTCCTTCACGTTTAAAAAATCCTCCGGGAATTTTTCCTGCGGAGGAAATTTTCTCGCGGTATTCAACCTGCAAGGGGAAAAAATCTTGTCCCTCTTTCGGTTCTCGTGTTGCGACTACGGTTGCCAGCACAATGGTATCGCCGTAGCGGGCAACAACTGCGCCATCTGCCTGTTTCGCAAATTTTCCTGTTTCGAGTGAAAAAACTTTCCCGTTTAAATCAATCTCTTTTTTCAGATACATAAGTTATGTCTTTCTAATAATAAATAAATGTTCTGTTCAGCGGCTCGTTTCACAAGCCGGAACAGTGTTCGTTGATGATAATTGCTTTCCGAAAAAAGCCTGAGTAAACAATGATGAAAAACGAGCCGGAAATGTTACTTTCGTAAGCCGAGTTCTTCGATGAGCGTACGGTAGCGGAGAACATCGGTGCGTTGCAAGTACGCAAGCAACCGGCGGCGTTTTCCGACCATTTTTAAAAGTCCCTTCCGCGAGTGATGGTCTTTTTTGTTTTCACTGAAATGCGGCTCTAACGACTGGATATTGGCGGTGAGCATTGCAATTTGCACTTCTGTCGCGCCGACATCTGTCGCTGATTTACCGAACTTTTTGATAATCGTAAGTTTTTGTTCTTTTGAAAGTGCCATAGGTTTCTTTCTGGTAAGAAAATATTATGAATGTATAGTTTGTAAATAATGTAAACTTTCTTCTTTATCTTGATGCAACCGGTGAATAAGTTCCTGTTCCGTTGCATATTTTTCTTCGTCCCGTAAACGGGTTAAAAATCGTATTGTCATTGCGGAACCATACAAATCTTCATCCGCGCTAAAGAGATGAACTTCGATGGTCCGCTTTCCGTTTGTGTAATAGGTTGGCCGTGTTCCGATGCTCAACATTCCCTGAAACTCTTTTCCGTGCACCGAAACCTGCACAACATAAATTCCCAACGCGGGAAGTATTTTTTTTTCTGAATCCGTTTGAATATTGGCTGTCGGGTAACCCAGGGTTTTTCCTCTTCCATCGCCACGCACAACTTCACCGCTGATTGCATACAATCTGCCAAGCAAATGATTTGCTTTTTCCACGTCGCCCTGTTCAATGAGTGAACGAATCCGGCTGCTGCTGATAGATTCGCCGTTCCAGTCAATTTGCGGAACAACGCAAACATCAAAATGAAATTCGTTGCCGAGCGTTTTTATTTCCGCGATGCCGGCAGCGCGGTCTTTCCCGAACATATGGTCTGCGCCTTCCACCACTTCTGCGGCATGAAAACCGTTCACGATATATTGTTCGTAAAACTCGCGCGGAGAAAGCCGGGAAAACTCATACGTGAAATCTACAATGAACACGATGTCCGGCGACCATTGCCGTAAGAGATACATTCGCTCATTCAACGTTGTGAGCAGCGGAACGGTCGTTTTTTTTACCACTTCTTTCGGATGCGGTTCAAACGTAATGAACACGCTTTTTCCATTCCGCAATTTTGCTCTCGTGATCACTTCCGAAAAAATTTTTTGATGTCCGCGATGAATCCCGTCGAATGTTCCAATGGTAACAACAGAATTTTCGAGTGTCCCAAGTTGCGCAAGTGAACGGACAACAATCATTATGCGGCGGCGGAAAATTGAACAGTCGGTGCCGGATAAAATACCGAGGGAAGTCTGTCCACCGTTAATGCATTTTCCAGCCGGAAATTTCCGATACGGGTTCGTTTCAGCGTTTTCAAATATGCGCCGCAACCGAGTTTCTCTCCCACATCATTCACCAGCGAGCGGATAAACGTTCCTTTCGAACAGATGACGCGGAATTGGACTTCCGGAAGTCGTACATTTTCGGCGTTGAATACTGAAACCGAAATCCGTTTGGGAACACGTGCTATTTCAATTCCTTGTCGCGCATACTGATACAAATGTTTTCCCTGATGTTTCGCCGCAGAGTACATCGGAGGAAGTTGTTCCTGTTCTCCGAGAAATTCATTCAATGTATTTTGAATCATGCTTTCGGAAATACCTTCAATACCGGTATGTTCCATCTCTTCCTCCTCGCTGTCAAAACTCTTAGTCCGCGCTCCGAGAATCATTACCCCTTCATATTCTTTTTCCATTGCGGAGAAATCATCCATCGAGGGTGTTTTTTTTTCCGTGAGCACAATCAATAATCCCTCTGCGTTCACATCAAGCGTTCCTGCGTGACCAACTTTTCGCACCCGTAACAGGGTGCGTATTTTTTTCACAACGTCGAACGAACTCCAGCCCGTCGGTTTATTCAACAGAAGAGACCAACCCTCTTCATCGTGGTAAAAACCGTCACGGGCGAGGGTTTCAAGGTTTGATGGCATCTTCGTCGTGAATTTTTTTCAAGAGCGATTCAATGCGACTTACACGCTCCTGCGTCTCATCGAGAAAAAACTCAATGGAGGGGGTAAACTTCATTCGTAAATGCGAACCGAGAATCTGACGAATATGTTTTTTCTGCCCGTCAAGCGATTGCATTGTCTTTTCGCGGAGCTCATCATTGCCGAGAATGCTGACGTAAATCCGCGCTGTCTTCAAATCGGGAGTAACATCAACTCCGGTTACAGTAATAAACCCGACGGATGAACCGCGAAATTCACGCTCGAACAATGCCGCGATATCCTGCTGAATAAACGATGAAACTCTTTCTGTTCGTATGGACATAACAATCTCCGCTGTTTACAATGAACGTTTTGTTTCCGTAAGTTTATAGGATTCAATCACATCACCGACTTTAATATCGTTAAAACCATTCAGGGAAATTCCGCACTCAAAACCTTGCTGTACTTCTTTCACATCGTCTTTGAAACGTTTGAGGTCGAATATTCCGCCGTCGAATACCACAATGCCATCGCGGACAAGACGCACTTTTCCATTGCGGCTAACCGTACCGTCCTCCACGTAACAACCGGCAACAACCGTTCCTTTGGAAAGTTTGAACACATCGCGTACGGCGACTGTTGCAGTGATTTCTTCCTTCACTTCGGGAGCGAGTAAACCTTCGAGGGCTTGTTTCACTTCGTTGATGGCGTTGTAAATGATATTATAAACGCGAATATCCACGGTCTCCACCGAAGCGAGGCGGCGCGCGCTTAAATTCGGTCGGACGTTGAATCCGATAATAATTGCCCGTGAAGCCGCCGCAAGTAAAACATCGGTTTCGGTAATTGCGCCAACTGCGCGATACACGACATTCACCCGCACTTCACTTGTAGAGAGCCGTAACAAAGAATCTCCGAGCGCTTCCACCGAACCATCCACATCCCCTTTGATAAGAACATTGAGGTCGCGAACTCGTCCTTCTTTTATTTCTTTGGAAATATCATCGAGCGTTGTTAATCGCCGTTGACGGAAATCCTGTTCCCGTTTGAGTTGCGAACGTTGCAAACTGATATCGCGGGCAACTTTTTCCGATTCGACAACGACAATTTCATCTCCCGCTTGGGGCATTGCATCGAAACCGGTTACCTGCACGGGAGTTGAAGGATGCGCTGCCTCCACTCTGTTTCCGCGTTCATCAAACATCGCACGAACACGTCCGCTCACAAAACCGCTGACGAAAGAATCGCCGACACGCAGTGTTCCCTTCAAAACAAGGACAGTAACAACTGTTCCTTTTCCTTTATCTAATTTTGCTTCGATGACGGTGCCGCGCGCTTTTCGTACCGGGTTTGCGCGCAGACTGAGAATTTCCGCTTCCAATAAAACTTTTTCAAGCAGCGCATCAACGTTTTTTCCGGTCTTTGCAGAAATTTCCATTGATTGGTATTTTCCTCCCCACTCTTCAACCAGCACATTCTTTTTCGAAAGTTGCTGCCGGATGCGTTCTGAATTTGCTCCCGGTTTATCCATTTTATTAATCGCAATAATGATGGGAACATTTGCCGCCTGCGCGTGACTAATCGCTTCAATCGTTTGCGGCATTACGCTATCATCTGCGGCAACGACGAGTATAACAATATCCGTAACCTGCGCTCCGCGGGCACGCATTGCAGTAAATGCTTCGTGTCCGGGAGTATCGAGGAAGGTAATTTGTTTCTCGTTTTTCAACGTAACTTCGTACGCGCCAATATGCTGCGTAATTCCCCCTGCTTCACCGGCGACAACAGTCGTTTCCCGTATATAATCAAGAAGCGACGTTTTTCCGTGGTCAACGTGTCCCATAATGGTAACAATGGGCGGGCGCGGCTTAAGTGTTGGTTCAGGGTCATCACTATCGGCTAATTCGTCGGCAACGTACTCTTTTTGAAATTCTATTTTTCTGCCGAATTCATCCGCGACAAGTTCGATGATATCTTTTTCCAATCGCTGATTGATGGAAACCATTTTCCCGAGCCCGATACATTTGGAAATAACTTCGGCAACGTTCACACGCATTAAATTTGCGAGTTCGCTTACCGAGACATATTCCGTTACGCGAAGGAGCGTTTTTTCGCTTGCTTCCTGATCTAATATTCGTTGTTGCGCTTCGGCACGTTTTTTCTCTTTGCGGTGCTTTCGTTCTTTTATTTTTCCGCTGATACCGGTGCCGCCCCCCATCACCGCAAATGTTTCGACGATGGTTTTCACGACTTCGCGTTCATCCACAACATCGCGAAGATGTTTCTTTTGTTTTTTCGCCTTTGTTACTAAATCATCCTGCTCAACAACTTTATCTTCCTTCACTTTCCGTTTTCTCTTTTTCTTCTTGACAACATCGTTATCAGAAACTGATGTAGCAGGTTTGGTTGGAGTAGGTGCTTTCTTCTCTTTAAGTTCAATTCTCCCAACAACCGTGAGTCCGCGTCGTTCTCCACGCACACGCTCAAGTCCGGAAACGATTGGTTTTTTCTTTTTCTTCTTTTCGCTGATACTCTCCGCGGTTCCCGCTTCACTTCCCGGGTCCACCGTCGGAGCGCTTTGCGTTATTTTATTTTCCGGTGGTTCTTGTTCTTGCTGCGGAATTGGTATGTCGGAAGGAGATACTTTTCGTTTTGGGTGTGAAATTTCTTCGATTATTTCCTGTGTCGGAATTGTTTCTTCAACGATGGGATGAATCGGTAGTTCTATTTTTGTTTCAACCGGCGCGGGCTCTTCAACTTTCCGTGTCCGTTTTTTTTGCAACGGCGCGTGTGCCTGTGGCTCCATTCTCGAAACCTGAAAGACGTTCGCTTTTTTTTCGTCAATTTTTTTCAGAACCTCTTTGTTGTGTTCTTCCCGTTCGTGGGTTTTCTTCTCCCGTTTTTCTTTATTATCTCGGTCTTTTTTAAAATGGGAAGTAACCGCTGTGAGCATCTCGTCATCAAGCGGCGACATAATGGTTTTTACGTTGAATCCTTCTTCTTTGAGAAAATCAAGAATAGAAGTTGCCGCAACGTTGATGTCCTTGGCGAGGGAAAATATTTTCGTTTGTTTGGCGACGATTTCGGGCATAGATGAGAAAAAGAAAAATACGTTCTGTATTTACTCTTGTTCTTGGACCTCTTTCTTTTCGTGTTGAGGTTCGGGTTGGACTACGGTATCGGAAACTTCCTCTTCGGTTTCTTCTTCCTCTTCTTCAATTTCTTCTTCACCTTCTACCACCGCTTCTTCTAATTCCTGCTTTATCATTTCCAGCATTTCATCAATGGCTTTATCATCCATTCCCGCATCTTCCAAGAGTGTAAGAAGTGTGTTCCGCTTTGCATCAAGGACTTCGCGTGCTGTGAGCATTTCTGCTTCTGTCAGGATGGAGTACACCTGCTCGCCCAATTCTTCCTGCAGTTCAGAAAGGTCCATATCGTATTCTTCCAACATAGATTCACGGACCAAATTAATTTCGTACCCCGTTAATTTCGACGCGAGACGAATATTTTGCCCCCCTTTGCCGATTGCCGCAGATGCCTGGTCTTCTTCAATGACTACCGAAGCAGTATGGGCTTGCCGGTTCAGGGAAATACTATTTAATTTGGCGGGAGCGAGCGCGCGGGCGATGAATACCTCATCGTCAGAAGAATATTGAATGATGTCTATGTTTTCACTATTTAACTCTCGCACAATCGCATGAATACGAACCCCTTTCATTCCTACACACGCGCCAACTGGGTCAATACGGTCATCATACGAAATGACAGCAATTTTTGCGCGGTCACCGGCTTCACGGGCAACTGCTTTTATTTCAATTATGCCGTCGAAAATTTCTGGGACTTCCATTGAAAACAATTTGACAAGAAATCCCGGTGCGGAACGTGATACAATCACTCGGGGCACGCCATTCTCGCGAACAACTTCTTTCACTAACGCGCGAATCGTTGCCCCTTTCCGATATCGTTCCCGCGCTATTTGTTCTGCGTGCGGAAGGAGTAATTCATTTTTATTGTGCAGAATATACACATCGCCTCTACGCTGGTGATAAACTTCGCCGACGATTATTTCTCCCACCGTTCCTGCATATTCGTTGAAGATAACATCTTTCTCCAAATCTTTTATGCGGCGAACCAGTTCCTGAAAAGCAGTCCGGATGAGCCGTCGCCCGAACGTTTTTTCGAGGTCGAGAATTTCCACGTAGTCTTCCCCGACTCCCAACTGTTCGTCGGTAACTTTTTGGACGGCGGATAAGGAAATTTCCGTCATCGGATTGGTAACGGTTTCGACAATGGCTTTTTCGTGCACAATCTGAATTTCGCCACGTTCCACATTGACGACAACGTCGAACCGTGCGTCTTCGGAAAATTCCTTGCGCATCATCATTCGAAAAATTTCTTCGAGAATGGTTACGAGAACGTCGCGGTCAATGTTTTTTTCCCGCGATAATGCATTAAATGCTTCGACAAGTTCACTGTTCATACGTTGTTGAAGACAGGGGTAAAGATGAGTAAATTCGTACTGAAATGAGAAGTTTTAGAACTCTGAAATGTTGCACCCCTCAAAATGAAGAATCCCGCACGGAGCGGGATACCCAAAAAAAGTGCGGACAAATATAGAGAAAAGTTTAGGAATACAAAACAGAAACGGGGGCGGCTGCGGGTGTTGGAATGAACGGGGTTGTTATTCCGCGAAGTTTCTACACACTTGCAAACAATGAACTGACTCTTTCATACTTTCGCGAAAAAACCGAAAAGGTCACCGGAAAATTCCCGATGACCTTTTCAGTTCTACTCATTCTTTACTTGTAAAAAAAAATGTTCCTCCGCACGATAGGTGTGCGTTCACTATTTCATCAGCACAAATTTTTTCACGGAAGTAAAACTCCCTTCATCGTATGCAACATTCAACCGGTAGAAATACACGCCGCTCGTTAATCCGCTTGCATTAAACTCCACTTCGTGTTCCCCTTCTTCCATCGCTTCGTTCTTGAGTAACGTTGCAACCTCGCGACCGAGAACATCATAAACTTTTAACGTTACGAATGACCAATGACCAAGAACGAATGACAACGTCGTTGTCGGATTAAACGGATTCGGATAATTCTGTTGCAAGGCAAACTCCGGAGGAATTTGTTCAGAGGAATTTCCACTAAAGATAAACGGCTCGGAAAATTTCCCGACATTCTTCACAATGCCAACTTCATGCGCGCCTTTTGTTCCTTTCAACGTTACGGCGTAGGGCTTCTTCCCCGTTTGCACATTCGCAGAATCAAGTTCGTAATTCGCCGGGTTCATCACTTCGTAAAACCCATCGTTGATTCGCTGGAGCAGCAGTGCAAACGCGCGGAACGTTCCCGTGTCCGCAACGCTCACCCCGTGCGATTTCCATTCGGTCATCAGCGAATCGAGTATTCTTGCAACTGCTGTTAACGGTTGATCCTGTAAATTTCTTCCGAAGAGAACAAATGCAGTATCTACCTGTAACGCACCAAAATTGGGAGCGGTGATGCTATCCTGACTCGCATACAAATTCAAATGCAGCAATATTCCCTGCGACCATAAAATATTGTTATACTTTTTTCTCTCTGCTTTAATTGCTTTCGATAACAGTTTCGCTTTCTTTCCGTCCGCGCGAAGTGAATCAATCGCTGTTGCTGTTCCGGTGTGCGCGGCGGTGAACATCTTCTGTAAATCGGATGCCTTCTTGTAATAAATCCATCCTTTCGTCTTTGCTTGTATCGGGTCGCTTTGCGCAACTCCGAGAAATGTCGCTCCGGCTTTCCCGATTGTCGTAGCAAAAATGTTTTCAAGAATCGTTCCTTCGTTCGGTGTGCCGGTAATGGTGTTGCTCTTCTTCACGTATTTCAACTTCACCGCTTTTACCGAAAGCGATGAGGTATCTTTGAACGTGCGAAAAGTCATGCCATCGTAATATCCTCCGAAGCGCACGCTTTGTTCTCCTGCGGCAGTAAGTGTTATCTCCACACCGTCGCCGTTTTCTTTTTTCGAGTATCCTTTCGGAAAAGTTATCGAAAGGGAATACGTTCCTTCGGTAAGTCCGGTAAAAGCGAACATTCCTTCGTTATCTGTTGTCGCCGTTTTGTTCTGTTCTGCAAAGGTGAGCGTAACGGTTGCGCCGGGAATGCCTGTTGTATCATCCGCATCATACACGCTATTCCGGTTGTTATCGTGATACACCGTTCCTGCAATAACGCCGAGATACTGAAATCCGAAATTGTTTCCGTCAGAAATTGTGCCGTTCCCATCGGTAACGATACCGTCATACCCGCTCGAACCCTCGGTGCGGGCATCCAATCCGTGTTGGGAAACATTGACGCGATAATTTCCCGGCGGTACTTCATCGAATACATATACACCGTTACTGTCTGTTGTCGCAGTGAGCTCATCAGCATTTTTCTCAATCGTTTCCGAAAGCGTAATCGTTATGCCGGCAAGTCCTGCTTCGCCATCGTTGCGTGTTGCATCTCCGTTTTCATCAAGATACGTTACGCCGCTAATGGAACTGTAAATGAACGAACCGAAATCATTGTCCGGCGCATTCGTTCCGCTTTCCAATGCATAATCATCCGGCGTTACGCTCTCACCCCATCCGGCGGGAAGAATTTCTCCGAGAGAATAATTCCCCGGTCCGAGATTGGAAAAAAAATAACCGCCATTATCATCACTGAATGTTCCCGTGAGTGAATCGCCATTGAGCGAAAGAACAATCTTTCTTCCGGCAATCGCATTTTCTTCATCATCGGGGGTTCTGTTGCCGTTCACATCGTGATAGAGTATTCCGCCGAGTGAACCATTTTCAAACAGAAAAAAATCCACGCTCGAAACATTTCCTCCTGCAAGCGTAACGGGAATTGTTGAACCTGTTACATACGTAAATCCCGTTTGCGCAACTTCGGAAACGGTGTAATTGCCGTCAGGGAGAAAATTATTTTCCGCGCTCGGCGCAAATACGACTTTCCCCTCTTCATCGCTCGTGAGTGTGGCAATGAGATTGTTCCCAGAGTTTTTCAGAGAGACGGTAAATGTTTCGATGGGTGTTCGGTCGTTGTCGGTCGCGAGACTTCCGTCGTTATCAATATGTTTTCGCACGATAATAGCGTTGAGCGGCTGCGTGAATGCCTTAATGAACCACGCCGTGCTATCCATACTCCGCCAACTTGCGCCTCCGTTTACCGAACCCCAACTGCGATAGTATTCAGGTTTTCCGGTTTGATTTTGGTCAGTGGCTCCAAGCGGATTTGATGAGCCAACACCCAAACGAATGGAAAGGAAAAATTCATCACCGGGACCAAACGCTAAGAACGAACTATCGAGCGGAAGAAAAAAGTTTTGCCCGATGGAACCAAAGTGATAGAGATAATCTCTTCCAAATTTCTTTTGGTAGAGCGGCGGACCTACTTTCGGAACTTGAATAGTATCGAACGACGGGTTACGAATGAGAAGCGTATCATCCCCTTTCGCGTGGATTTTTACTGTGAGGGAATCATTGAAGGGAGATCCTGCGGCAGTAGTATTTTTATAATACGAGTACATTCCTAAAACACGGTAGAATTTATTTTCAGGAACAGTAAAACGAACTGCGCCTGCGAGTGGATTTGCTCCGGTTATGTTTGTCCTGTATGGCGGTTTTACTCCTGCGCTGTCGTAATCAAGGACAGTGTATTCTTCGGGGTACGAGAGCAGATGAATTTTTACCGTATCATTCAATGCGTCAACATCGCCGGGCAAATCTATCTGTGCTGTTGTATAATATGTTCCTGCAGAAAGCGGAGAAAAGGTGAACGGGATTGATTTTGTTTCATCCGTGGTGATGTTAACTCCGGGTGTTGAGAGGGTTGATGCATTCACTCCCGGTTTCCACTTGATACTCCATTGTCCGCCTGTTACGGGACCGCCAAGATTATACACAATGTTTTCTCCCGGAATATCCTCCACAGAACTACTCGAAAATTTCATTCGCACCGGTGAACTTTTTACAGGAGCGGGAACGATATACGGATGAGAAAAAGATTTTGTATCTGTGGGAGACGCTGTTCCGTGAAGAACAAGTTCGGGCATATTCTCTTCTTCATTCTCTTCGTCGTACGGTAAAGGAAGAGCAGCATTTTTGTTTGTTGCGGTGTAGCCCAATTCGGGATAGGGATTTTCCTGTATTGCATTTCTAATAAATAAATCGGATGAAGGTATCTTTCGTATTGTAATATCGTGTAATCTAAAAGTCACCGAGTTTACAGGTGAGTGTTCCCAAAATCCAATATAATAAGTCCCGGATATCGGAGGTGTAAAGACAATTCCTTCAAAAAATCCCGTTGACGGTACAAAAAATCCACCATAATTAATGTACCTTGGATATTGAGTATCATAAAGTTGATCCGAGAGTGTATCAATAATTGCCATACGGTTGGGGCGTGTTGCCAAGACGATAGCAACATTATGAGGATATCCTTCAACTGTCCTATACAGAAACGTAACGTTATAAAGTTGGCCGGCAGTTAATCGTACAGGAAGTGTGTAGAGGTAATCGTTAGCAGGCATCTCTTCTTCTAATCCGGTAATGGGGTTAATATATTTTGCTGTCCCACCGGGAGCTCCGGGAACTTGTGCAGGATAATCCCAAGAAAAGTATCTTGAGCTATTTCCGAAAAATTGGCTTGTACTAAGATGCCATCTACCGAAAGTTCCTGATGCATTAGGAATGTTTCCATCTTTATCTACATCTTCATTAGTCCAACCATCGGGGGGCCACACTGATGTATTGGTAAATGATTCAAAGTGAGAAGCGGCATCAATATCTTTTGCCGCAAGAGTAATTTTGGATGTATCGGGACCGAATGAAGTTTCAACATTATCCGGGTTGCGCGCTTTTATACGAAATGTATATTGGGTGTTGGGATATAAACCATTGACTTTCAATCCATAGTTTTCACTCCAGCCGTTTCTTGTTTTCCATACCGGTGTATCAACAAGAATTCCGCCGGTGCCGACAAATTTTGTTATCGTCTTTAGAAATTCGGGACCTTCCACCTGAATCGCCATTTGTGTGCCATCAGGATTCGCGCCGTTGTTAGGAATAACGGGAATGAAATGATAACTCGCAGTTCCAAATGTGGGTGTTCCGGGAGGAACGGCTAATGTCGGTTTATTTCCTGCCGCCCCTTCGCTTTCAAGAATACCGATGAATGAACGGACTTCGTAGTAATAGCGAGTTGCGGGTGAAAGCCCGTTATCGTTAAATGTTTGTGTCCCTGCGGGTAAATCGCTTCCAACTTGCATAAATGTACCAAATACACCCGTCAGTGAACGATACACACGGAATCCTTCTTCGTCGGTTGATGCATCAGTCCACAATAAATCAAGTGTCGTCGTTGTAGGATTTGTTATAGTAAGATTAGTCGGCGAAAGTGGAGGTGTTCCTGTTGTGAAGGTGAACGGTCCGTTCTCGGCAACAACATCAACCCCGTTATTGCTGTGGGCTTTCACTGTCCAATAATATTGCGTTGCAGGCGATAATAACCCTGCCATAAATTGTGTATTGGTAACATTTGTCCCAATAACTGTTGCCGGAGTTGTATTTTGGTCGAGCAGCACATCATACGATAACGCACCATCGGAAGCACCCCATTTCAATAACGGTGTTAAGCCGATTGGATTTGTATTGTTTGCAGGTTCTGTCAACGAGAATGGTTCCGCTTGCGCTTTCTTTGTTTGAATATTATCAAGCCACAGATGATTTCCGTAATGGTTTGTCGTTCGAAACATAATGCAAACATTTGCTCCAACAACATCGTTGCCGAGTACGTGTTTGAATGTTTTCCATTGTGTAGATGTCGGCACAAAAGAACTAGTCGTCATCGGAGCAGTTCTTAAATCATACGTTCCATCGGTTGTTCCCCACTTTACAAATACTTGGGTATAAGTTGTTCCCCCATCGTACGAAATCAATACTTCCAGACTATCAGGAAAGGGACCACCAGTATAATACGACGAATATGCCCAATCGAACATAAGAGTATCAGCCGCTTTTAATCCCGTAAGCATTGGAGAGAGAAGTGTATCCTGATTTCCTTCGGTTGTCTGGTCAAAAAAAATATACCGTGCCACTCGAATTCCAACACCATATCCGCTGACACCGCTCCGATTTTCCCATACGGGATTAACATCCGAACCAACAGCAAAAACTTCCCAACCCGTTGGAGGCATAAGTCCATCTTCGAAATCTGTTTTCGGTAAATGTCCAAAAATCACATTCGGTGTTCCGCTGCGTTGTATATGCGCGCCCGGTGGTTTTTCAGGAACGTACTGAATGGATTGCCGGTATTGAGTTTTCAACTCGTGCCGTGTTTGCGTATTGTTTTGAGAAGACGCAACGCAACACAAACAAAAAACGATAAAGAGTAATTGAACAGAGTGAGCGCACTTCACTTGTGCAGGCAGGAAAAAAGAAAAAACAGTTTGCATATATATCTCCGGTAAAAATCTTTTTGAAATATTTTATTGCCATCCCGATTCGCAACCGAAATATGTTGCGGCATCGGGAGTAAGTTTGCGGGAAAAGATAAGGTATTTTCGGCGCGATTACAAGAAAAAAAAGAAATTTCTGAATAAGTATTCGCCATTTGCAACCCGGAGGTTTTGTAACGTAATTTCGCAGACACGACACTAAAAACCTTAATATTAGCCAAATTTTTAGTATCGGAGGATTCTGCGGAACAATCGAGGGAGCCCACGCTCACTCCGAGAACTCCCACGGAACAACCGAGGGAACCCACGCGCTCTCCGAGAACTCCCACGGAACAACCGAGGGAACCCACGCGCTCTCCGAGAACTCCCACGGAACAACCGAGGGAACCCACGCGCGCTCCGAGAACTCCCACGGAACAATCGAGGGAGCCCACGCTCACTCCGAGAACTCCCACGGAACAATGGAGGGAACCCACGCGCTCTACGAGAACTCCCTCGGAACAACCGAGGGAACCCACGCTCACTCCGGAAATGGTAATCAAACAAGGGGAGGAACGAATGTAATCGTCGGGCATACCTCTCACATTCTGAAAAATGCTCCCCTTTGCATTTTTATTTGCCGCGCAACATTTTAATTTCTTTTCGCCTTTTTTGTATTATCCGGAAATGGCGCTATTTCTTTACACTCATCACAAAACGCCTCTCCCTTTACATCAATCTCCTCTACCGAAGTAGAAGAGTGCATTACGCATTGATAGTTGCGGCAATGCACAAGTCCGAAAGCGTGTCCGAGTTCGTGCAGTGCTTCTTTGTATAACCGATGTTGGAGAAGCGATGCGTTTGCAGGAAACCCATAGAGTGTTTCATCGAGCCGAAAGGTAGAAACAACTGCAACTTTTCCGTTTAACTGCGCTTCGCCGAAAACGTAGGTAAGAACGGGAACGAATAAATCCAAACTCGTAACGCACAGAATTTTTCCATCCAATCGTGTACAATGGTCGAACGCATTTCCGATTAACGCAGAAGAATTGTATTGATGGCGGGAAAAATCGAAGGCAACGACACTATCGAGGGAAATGTCGCGCTGAACAACTACGGTGGTGTTGAGCGAGGTGCGGAGCGAATGGGCAAGCGCAGGAAGCAACTCATCCTGAAACGGAGAGAGAGGAATAATGAAGACCGAAACCATTTCTCACGGTCGCTTAAATCCGTACTTTGCAATTTTATTATAGAGCGTTACGCGGTCAATATCGAGTGCGGCGGCGGCGTGGGTAATGTTCCAGTTCGATTTCTCAAGAATGTGTTCAATATGAATTTTTTCCAACGCTTCGAGCGTATCATTATGGGGAAGATTTTTTAATGTCCCTGCTGAAAACGGAAGGTCTTCGGGGCGAATTTTGGGAGCGACAGCCAACACCATTGCGCGCTCGATGACGTTTTCCAACTCGCGAACATTTCCGGGCCACGAATAATTGGTAAGCATATTTATCGCATCGGGGGTTATTTCGTGGATATGTTTATTCATTACCTGCGCATACTTTGCGATAAAATGCTGAACAAGCGGAGGAATATCATCCTTTCGTTCACGCAACGGCGGAATAAAAATCGAAAAAACATTGAGCCGATAGTATAAATCTTCCCGAAATGATTTTTCTTTTATCGCCGCCTCGAGGTCGCGATTGGTGGCGCAAATAACCCGGAAGTCGCTTGATAACGTTTCGCTGCCTCCGACGCGGGTGAATTGTTTTGTTTCAATCACCCGTAACAGTTCAATCTGCATTTTGGGACTAATTGTTCCGACTTCATCAAGAAAAATACTTCCGCCATCGGCTAATTCAAATTTTCCTTTTCGCCGGTATTGCGCTCCGGTAAATGCACCACGCTCGTGACCGAAGAGTTCGCTTTCGAGCAGCGATTCCGGCATTGCGCCACAGTTGACGGAAATAATCGGAAGGTACCTGCGCGGACTATTTGCGTGAATCGTCCGCGCGACTAATTCTTTCCCCGTGCCGCTTTCGCCGCGAATCATTACGGTGGTATCGGTTTGTGCCACGGTTTTGGAAAGTTCTATCACTTTCTTCATCGAATAATTTTCGCTGATAAACTCTTCCGCTTTTACAATTTCAGAAATATGCTGCCGGAGTTGCACATTTTCTTCAGAAAGTTTTTTCTGCTTTACGGCATTCTGAACAAGATGGGTGAGATGGTCGGGGTCAACGGGCTTCGTAACATAATCGAACGCTCCCTCTTTCAATGCCTGCACGGCGCTTTCCACCGATGCAAATGCCGTTATCATAATGATGCTTGCACTTTTATCAATCTCTTTCAAACGTTTTTGAAGTTCCAGCCCGTTCATCCCCGGCATTTTAATATCGAGGAGAATTGCATCCCATGGACCTTTCTCCATCAACCGGAGCGCGTGATTGGCATCTTCGGCAGTTTCCACGCGATAGCCATCTTCGGTGAACCATTTTGAAAGCGACTCACGAACAACACGTTCATCGTCTATAATCAGGAGCGTCGGTTTTGGATTATTCTTTTCACTCATAGTTTATCCTTTCACAATTATTGTTGAAGAATATGTTTCTTCACGATGAAGAACGTTTTTCGGAAGAGACAAAGCGAATGTCGTTCCTTCGTGGAGATTGGATTGTACTTCGATGGTACCGTTATGCCGCTCGATAATTCCGTACACCACTGCGAGTCCCAGCCCGGTACCTTTTCCATCGCTTTTCGTCGTAAAGAACGGCTCGAAGATGTGCGGTAAATCTTCTTCGGAAATTCCAATGCCTGAATCGCTGATGGAGATAATTACTTCATCCGCCAATTCACTTTCCTGAATTTCAATACGCAGCGTTCCTCCCTCAGGCATTGCTTCTACGGCGTTTATCTCGATTGCGAGAAGCGCTTGTTCAATTTGGTTCTGGTCGCACGGAATCAAAACCGGAATTGCGCCTAATGCTGTTGCGAGTTTGATGTTGTGCATTTTCAGATGATGGTCAATTAACTTGACGCTTTGCTCAACAATCGTGCGAACGTCAACGCGCGTCATCTCCCCCACTTTTTGGCGCGAAAAGAGGAGGAGGTTTTTTACGATGTTTCCGCACCGTGCAGTTTCATCGGCAATGATGGAGAGTTCTTTTTGCATTTCTGAAATGTCATCGGCATTGAGCGTTCCGGAATTCATTTTTCTCTTCAACAATTTAGCATACGTTAACACGCCTTCTAACGGATTATTCAATTCGTGCGCTACTGTTGCGGCAAGCGTTCCAAGAGAAATCATTTTTTCCATTTGCACGATGTTTGCCTGCGTGCGGCGGAGTTCGTCGGTTTTTTCTTTTACCCGTTGCTCTAATGTTTCCGCCCAATCGGTTACCTCTACCTGCGCGCGCTGCAACTCTTCCGCCATGTGATTAAAAGAATCTGCAAGTAATCCGATTTCGGTGGAAGAGGAAACGGCGATGCGGTAATCGAGGTTTCCTTTGCGCAGTTCATCCGTTCCGACCGTTAATTTGCGAACCGGAATATTTACCATTCGCCAGATGAAAATCCACACGAATGCGCCGACGATAACAACAAGACTTAATGCGCTGAAAATTTGTGTCCGTTTCAGTTCGTCGAAACTTGCGTCTAATTCCTGCAACGGCACCATCACATCGAGAACGCCGAGAACTGTTTGCGACGCAGGATGTGCGTGACACTCGGCGGAAGAACAAGAGCGTTCGTTTTTTATCGGCGTAATCATTCCCATTATGCGATATCCTTTAGGTGAATTGAAAATCCGGATGAGAATTTTTCCGTTGGGAGGAGAAGGAATATTTCCTGAAGAATGACAGGCATTACACGCTTCATCATTGAGATTGACCGACATCCCCACTTCTGCTTTCGCGGACGAAAAGGTAACAACGCCTTTTTTGTTGTAAATGCGGATGACCTCGATACCCGGCTCGTTTCCGACGGTGGTGATGATTTGTTCGATGTCGTCGCGGCGGTTGAGCATCATACTGTAATGCATTGAACGGTTAAGAACATCGCTCATCCGGCTTACGGTACTCAGGGTTTTATTGGAGTATTGTTCCGAATGCCAGTTGAGAGAAACGGTGGCAACAATCGTCGTTGCAATTAACATGACCACGACGATAATCACGAACAACTTGAAACCGAGAAGTTGGAAAAATTTCATTGCCTCGCTTGGATTTGATTATCATACAGCTCAATTTCTATGCCAAAAGATTGCTCAAAATTTCAATGAGAAAACATCGGATAATCGCAATAAAGGAAACTGCACCTCTTTATCTTATTTCAGTATTGAGAAGGTATTTCTCGGTGAGCCCTTTTCGGTTTACTTTTTTTCTTCGCGTTTCTTTGCGCGGTTTGCGGTTTAAAAACAATTCTATTTAACCGCGAAGAACGCAAAGTGTCGCAAAGTGTTTTACATCCACAAATTTCTATCCAAACTGCGATACTGAATTGCTTCGCTTAAATGTTCGGTTTTGATTTCTTCGCTCAATGATAAATCAGCAATCGTGCGTGCGACTTTCAAAATTCTATCGTACGCGCGAGCAGAAAGCCCTAACTTGGTCATCGCAAGTTTTAAAAGTTCTTCTCCCGCGGAATCAATTTTGCACCACTCTTTAATTTCTTTCGATTGCATTTGCGCGTTGGAAAATAAATTGTGTTTGTTTTTAAAACGATGCAACTGAACTTCTCTCGCTTTTGTAACGCGCTCACGAATCGTTGCAGAATTCTCTCCGCTTTTCTTCGACGAAAGTTCTTGGAATTTTACAACGGGAACTTCAATATGCAAATCAATTCTATCCAACAGCGGACCCGAAATTTTTGCCATATATCGCTGAATCATTTGCGGAGCGCATGTGCATTGCTGCGATGGATTTCCATGATTGCCGCACGGACAAGGATTCATTGCGCACACAAGCATAAACTGTGCGGGAAAATCCACAGAAAGTTTCGAGCGCGAGATATTTACTTTTCCATCTTCCAGCGGTTGACGCATTACTTCCAAAACATTTCTTGCAAACTCCGGAAGTTCATCGAGAAATAAAACTCCGTTATGCGAAATCGAAATTTCTCCGGGACGCGGAATCGTTCCTCCGCCAACTAATGCCGCATCGGAAATGGTGTGATGCGGCGAGCGAAACGGACGTGTTGCAACAAGCGCGGAATTTTTTGGGAGAAGTCCCGCAACGCTGTGAATCTTTGTTGTTTGAATCGCTTCTTCAAATGTAAGCGGCGGAAGAATTGTCGGCAAACGTTTTGCGAGCATTGTTTTCCCGCTTCCCGGCGGACCAATCATAATAATGTTATGTCCACCGGCAGCAGCAACTTCGAGTGCGCGTTTTGTATTTTCTTGTCCTTTCACATCGGCGAAATCAATTGCGTAATGTGTTGCTTGTTCAAAAACATCACTCACATTTATTTTCGTCGGAAGAATTGCAGAACTTCCGTTCAATACATCAATCGCTTCGTTCAAACTCGAAACGCCGAACACTTCAATTCCTTGAACCATCGCGGCTTCGTTCGAATTTTCTTTCGGAAGAATTATTCCGCGTTTGTTATTGCTTTTCACTTCGAGCGCAATCGGAAGAACGCCGTGAATCGGACGAAGTGAACCATCAAGCGCGAGTTCTCCGAGAATTATATAATCGTTCAGTTTTTCTTCCGACACATTTGCAGCAGCAGCGAGAACTCCAATTGCAATCGGTAAATCATACGATGAACCTTCTTTCTTAATATCCGCCGGCGCGAGATTGACTGTAATTTTTTGTCCGGGATAATGCAAACCGGAATTCCGAATCGCCGACGAAACACGCTCGCGGCTTTCTTTCACGGCATTATCCGGCAAACCAACGAGGAAAAAATTCGGCGTTGTTGTTGGCTGCAAATGCGTTTCTACTTCAACAAAGAAAGCATTGATACCGTACGTTGCGGCGGAGAGAATTTTTGAAAGCATAAATTATTTTAGATTTTAGAATTCAGGTTTTAGATTGCTCATTGTAGTATTTGACGGGCAAAAAGTAGGAAAATTATTTTGATGGAAAAATAGAAATAAAAAAACCTTCAAGAGATTTGAGTTCTTGAAGGTTTGAAATGAATATCTATCGTTCTAATTTATTCCTTCTACGCTATCTTTGAAAACGTTTACCAATTTATATTTTTCGCTGAGTCCGCACGCTTCTTTCCAGAGTAATGAAATCGTTCGATGAAACTCTTTCAATTTCATATTGCCAAATTTTATGTGAATGATTCTCGGCGGAGGATTGTGAAATAATATTCGAGTCGAGAAATCACCGTCTTTTGTTACAATCGTGAGATTATTTGTTTTGGCATAATCCCAAATTTGACTATCTGACCAACGATAATCCAAATCTTTGACGTGAATGTATTCTTCATTATTCCAAAGGGAAAAATAATATGGCAAATTTGCATCAATCAAATATGCTACCATTGCATATTATGCAGCATGTGCAACATCACGAATTAAATAATTGCGGTCCATCAACGCAATCGCAAACTTCAAACACGCATCGATATCTTCGGGTTCAAGCATTGGATACTGGTGAAGAATTTCTTCACGACTTTCGCCCGCATACAAAAACTCTAAAATAGTTTGTACCGTAATGCGAATTCCGCGCAATGTTGGTTTTCCATTACAAAGATTTTCGTCAATGGTAATTCTGTCGGCGATGTATGTCATACTTTTAATTTTTTGATTAGAAAAAAAATGCGGTAAAAATTTAATGATATTTTGAGGAATGAAAAATTGTTATCGTTGGCTGCAAATGCGTTTCCACTTCAACGAAGAAAGCGTTGATGCCGTACGTTGCGGCGGAGAGAATTTTTGAAAGCAAAAACTATATCGTTTTTATATTCACAGCAATTTTTGTTGCAAGGTTTTTCTTTTTATCAAAACTATCTTCAAGAAAGAAACTCACACGCAACCCTTGAACCAACAGTTTACCATTTCCGATGAAGTTTTTAAAACTGAAAAAGAAGTCTTTTCCGTTATCACCACTGATAAATCCAGATTTTCCGTCGGGAAGAATTTTTTTAACCCGTCCTTCAAAGATTTCCTGTTTCCCAAATTTCAACATTTGCCAAATGTTTCTCATTTCATTTAACTGTTCTCTATAATTTTTAAGCTTATTAGTGTCAATTTTATAAGAGTTTACCAAAGCAATAAAATCATCTTTTATTTTGTGTTCATTTTCTTGTTTAACGATATATGCAAACTCTATATGTTTTTTCGCTTCTATAGTTTTACCTTTCTTTGAAAGAATCATTGCCAGTAGTTTGAATAGTTCAACCTTCATATTATCTTCACCGACATTCAAAGCAGCCTCAACAGAATATTTTAACGCCTCGTCGAATTTATTTTGAATAAAATAAATATCAGCAATTTCCTTCTGTATGAACCAATCCTTCTCTCTTTTAATAATCTCTTCGTATATGAGTAATGCCTCATCGTATTGGTTTAAATTAAATTTTGACTGAGCAATTTTTCGTTTAAACCATATTTCGTTTTTGTAGTGAAATTTTGGTATAGAATTTAATGCTGTATTGCATAGCTCAATACAATTTTTATATTGTTCATTCTCAAATAATGCGTTGATTAGATGAGAAAAGTATTTTTCTTTTGGTGAAGCATTTTCTCTCTTTTTTTTTTGTGAATCAGTAAAAGAAAAAGGGTCTGTTGACAACAAATCTGGATTAATCTTAGAAGTCCATTCAAGGATTTTTTTCGCATTATATAAATTTTTCTTATCGAAATAATCTAACACTTTTAAGGCCGTATTTGTGTAGGGTGAATAATTATCTTCCTGGTTGGAAAGTTGAAGGATTCCATTCGCAGCTTTTAGAAATTTATTTTCATCATCTACTTTATCAACCTTTATTTCGGTATAATAAATACACCATCCATAAACGCTTTTTATTTGTTCAAAATCTTTATTTGAAGGATAAACTTCTCTACAAACATTAAGTGCCTCTTGATATTTCTCAAGTTTTTGTAAACAAAACGCATATCCCCAGCCATCCCATTTACTACATTGCTTCTTAAAATTTTTCCACAAATTTTCATATAAAGGTAATGCAACGGCGTAATTTTTTGCTTTTCTAAAGTCGTCTGCCTTTGTTTTTATTTCGTTAAAATCTGGCATAATATTTTTCCTTTCAAAGTAGTTTAATGAGTTCACTTAATAAATCAGTTGAATTTCCAGATGTCGGTTGGGGAGTTTTCGTGGTAAAAATTCCTTTCCCATTATAATAAAAATCAATTATTGCGGTTAAATTGTGCTTTTGGAATTTATAACGTTCACAAAAATTTTGATGGAGAATTTCTTTGACTATAATACTTGAATCCTCTAGTTTGGCAAAAATAAAATTTTCATAAAACTCTCTTAAAAAAGGTTTACCCTCGGGGAATTGTAAATTTGGTAATAATATATCTGTTGTATCGAAAACAATTTCTTTTCCCAAAAGATGCTTTAATAAATCATGGATTTTGTTTTTCAATTCTTGCTCACCATTGGGTTGAAACTGAAGGTAGTGTCAAAATTGAGTTGACATAAATTAAATTTCGTATCTTTGTTCACCTAATATTATGATAACAAAGATACATCAATGCCATGCATGCGAAAGCATTCGTCTCGTAAAAAATGGAAAAACAAA
>Ga0207952_1000161_pt1 | contig 68548 bp, 59 predicted proteins | sample SubbioR12Aug_8Ca_FD_184831 | JGI IMG/M metagenome (GOLD analysis project Ga0207952, IMG submission 184831) | Serpentinite rock and fluid subsurface biosphere microbial communities from McLaughlin Reserve, California, USA - CR12Aug_8Ca (SPAdes) | ecosystem: Environmental > Terrestrial > Deep...
CAGCCACCGACACAGAATCCTCCACAAGGCGATGTTCCCGCGCCTTTGAATGATGGCTTGGGTGACCAGACCAAGAGCGGATCGTTGCGTGTCGGCGGCCTTACATCTGACACGGTTATCGTAGCTCCGACAAGTGGACTTACGAATCCGGTTATTACCGAGCTTTTAAATAATCCCGATATCATGCTTTGGCTTGGGGGCAAAGCGAGGGCAGATGATTTTTGTTTGAATAGTGACCCGAGTAAATGTTTAGGTTCGGCCGGTCAGCAGAGGAGTGTCGTCTATTCAGTTAATGGTAATTATCTCCTTGAGATACCCGAAGATTTTAACTATGCCAGAGTCGAGGTTGTCGGCGCGGGCGGAGGAGGATCTGATTGTCAGTTGACAACGCGGGCATGTGAATTGAGCAGACCAGCCGGTCAGGGCGGCGGTGGCGGTGGGTATGCAGAAGCAATCCTTGATCTGGTAAAGCTACGAACTCTGACATCGAACCTGAATGTGACCGTTGGTGTTGGCGGGGGTAATGGATTCGTATCTGTCCCGCCGGGCCGTGCCGCTGGCGCCGCTGGCTCCGCAAGTACGGTGGCAATAGGTGGAAATATTTTGATCTCAGCTAGCGGTGGTCAGGGCGGAACGACAAACTCCGAGACAGGCGCTGTCCCTGCCGGCGGTACGGGAGCCTGCAGTGACACTTTTCCTTGGGGCGTTGTGTTGTGTGTGAATATCGGTAACGGACACACAGGAAAAGGAAAGGCTTCGTACGATTCAGCCACGTTTAATTGGACGTACTTTGTTCCTGGAGGAGGCACGCCAGGGATGTTTCTTTCGGATCCACCTATCGTCACTATAGGTTTCCCGGGAGCGGGAGGTGTCGGTGCATATGCTCAATCTGTCTCGGGTTTTTGGAACTCATTCCCCTCGGTTCCCGGTTCCAACGGGATGGTCACGGTCACGTTCATAGACTAAGGAGGAGGTGTTGCGGAGGCGCGCCTGTGTATTTTCTTTCCCATCTCTTTGTGGTATTGTCATTTCTGGACCAACGAGCCCGTTTCGGGCACTCGGGCGAGAGCCCGAAGCAGCTCCTCACCCCCCTATGAGTAAGGGATACATCAACCAACCGTTATGCCGGAGGAAACCATCTCTGAGCCTTATGAGTCGCTTGTACCACGCGCATATTCTGTGGGTAAGAGCGCGCACACTGGCCGGTACGTATTCACTCCCATCGAAGAGGAGGATGATGACAAGAGCCCTGGCGTGATCAGGGACGATATGTGTCAGGAAGACGACTGAGGGTCTGTTTGCAGTCCACGATATCGGGCGCCCCGCTCGGTATCTTTTTTATCCTCGATTAATAAAAAAAGTAAGTCATATGAATTTTGTAGATAAAAAGACGAAGATAGTCGCGACGATAGGCCCTGCAACAGAGTCGGAGGAGATGCTCACGCGCCTTTTGCGGGCAGGGATGAACGTGATGAGGCTCAATTTTAGCCACGGTGATTTTAATGAGCACGCGAATAGGGTCAAAAATCTGCGTTCTGCCATGAAGAAGACGGGGATGCCCGCAGGTATTCTCCAAGATTTGGGCGGTCCAAAGATCAGGATCGGCATGTTCAAGACCGATGCCGTGGTGCTCAAAGAGGGCGCTCAATTCACGTTGACCATCGAGGAAGGTGTTATCGGCGACGAGAACAGGGTTTTTGTGAATTATCCATTGTTGCCAAAAGAGGTGAAGCCGGGACACATCATCTATCTTCATGATGGGCGAAAGAAACTCGAGGTCATTAGCGTGAAGGGTAATGACGTCCTTACGAAGGTGATCGTTGGCGGAGAGATAAAGGGAAAGCGAGGGGTCAACCTTCCTGATTCTGATCTCTCGATCAGTTCGATCACCGAAAAAGACAGGAAGGATATCGAGTTTGGTTTGCAATACGATGTCGATTATTTCGCACTCTCGTTCGTTCGACGTCCGTCGGACATCGAGGAGCTTCGTTCGATTTTGAAAAAGGCGAAGTCTGGTGCCGGCATTGTCGCGAAGATAGAGACTCCGCAGGCCGTTGCTGAAATAGACAAGATTATCGAACTATCAGATGCAATTATGGTCGCGCGTGGCGATCTGGCGATCGAGATACCCGCCGAGTCTGTTCCTCTGGTCCAGAAGATGATCATCAGAAAGTGTAATGAAGCGGGGAAGCCTGTCATTACAGCGACCCAGATGCTTGAGTCGATGATCAAGAGTCCGGTGCCGACGCGAGCAGAGGTCTCTGATGTCGCCAACGCGATCTTGGACGGTACGGATGCCGTCATGTTGTCAGAGGAAACCACACTCGGACAATTCCCAGTTGAGGCCGTTGAGGTCATGAGCCGTGTTGCGAAGAAGGTCGAGAGCGACCACCTTCATCGTCAGCTGTTGAGTAACGGCGAGCGTTGCGATTCGAATGGGGTCGGTGAGTCCATCACCGCATCGGCGGTGCGGACCGCAGACAGGGTAGGGGCATCGTATATCGTGTCGTTGACCGAATCTGGCTATAGCGCGCGGATGATTTCTCGACATAAACCGAACCAGCATATCGTTGTCTTCACGCCGAACCAAAAGACCTATAATAAATCTGTTCTCTCGTTCGGCACATACCCAGTCCTTATCAAGCGATTCAAAAATTTTACCGTTGCGCTCAAACTCATCCAAGATTTTTTCTTGAAGAATAAAATCGCGAAGAAGGGCGAACGAGTTGTCGTCGCATCCGGTATGCCGTTCGGTAAAGCAATCACGACGAATATGATCGTCGTTGAGACCCTCTAGTTTTATTTTGACTCGAGGCGTTCCCGCCCCTATACTGGCTGCATTCAGGGCGCGTGGCGGAATTGGTATACGCGTACGTCTCAGAAGCGTATCCCGCAAGGGTTGGGAGTTCGAGTCTCCCCGCGCCCACAATAAAAACCCCGTATGGGGTTTTTGTGTAGGTCGCGAGCGAAGCGTTGCTTCGCGAGGGAGACTCGAAAAGGCTGAGTATATCGCAGCGAGCCGCAGGCGAAGCGAGATACGAAGCCTGTACAGGGACGGTACGTCCCGAGCTCTCCCCGCGCCCACAATAAAAACCCCGTATGGGGTTTTTGTGTTTATTCTGGGGAACCTTTCGGGTCAGGGCAGGGGTATATTGACCCCATGTATTTATCGTGCTATAATTGAAGGTAGAACGGTTCCTCGTCATTGTGAGAAAGCCGTTTTTGGACAACCAGAAACCCGTCAGGGCATTGCCCTGCACAACAGAAAGGCTCGATAGTGAATACGCAAACTCCCGCCCCTGGGGCGGATCAGTCGGCTGAAACGAATACGGTTCGGCCAGTCATTCCTGTTCAACAGATCGTGGTCCACAAAGACCCGCACCTCGACGAACTCATGGCGATCTTCCTGCTTCGTCGCTTCGGGGAAGCATATTTCCCTGGAGTGAAGACAGCGAAGGTCCGCTTCACCGATCATCTGACCGTTTTGCCCGACAGCGAATTCGATCGTGACGGCATCCTTCCCATCGGGTGTGGTGGCGGTCGGTTCGACGAGCATCGCGGCGAGTTGGAGCGTCTGCCGAATGAGTGCTCGACGACCCTTGTCGCGAAGTATCTTCCTGACGTTTACAAGAATCCATCGCTCCGGCCCCTCATTGATGAGGTTCTCCGATGTGATACGGACGACGGCGTCAAGAACACCGAACTCGCGGAGATTATCAAGCTCGACAATCGTCAGAGCGACAAATCTCCGGACATCGTGGTCATCTGGGGCCTCAAAGCGATTGAGGCTATCTACATGCACACGAAGATGAACTACACCGCTCCGGCGGGCGAGATGTCGCTGCGTGATATCTTCAACAAGTTCAAAGGGCGTAATCGGTTCAAGCCTGGTCCCGCCCTCGACAGTACGGAGCGTTTCGTTAAGGGTAGTACTACGCGCAAGGACGCGTCACTGACGGAGCTCGGTCATGTCGTCGAGTGTCTCTATCGGAGCGGGGTGATCAGTAATTCGGATGAGGTGGAAGAGTGGGTACTCTTCGCTCTCGACCGATTGTACAGGGATCAAGTCGCGTTCTGGGAGGCAGTCGAAGAGGTTCGCAGCCGCGGGGATCACTTCGTTGTCCGGGCGCTCTTGCGCGGGCAGGAGGTTAATCTCAAGGCGGTGATGATTCACTCCCAAAGCAAGCTTGTCGCTCGGGCAGCCCGGACGAAAGCAAGCGGCGGCAGCCAGATCGTCATCGTTCGCAATCCTGTGACGCGCCAAGTGCAGGTCTTCGTCGATACATCGAAGGATCCCGTGAATAAGCGCCCGGTATGGCCGGGGCTCAATCTGGCTGACTTCACGCGGATGATCCGCTGGCTCGAGTTGCCCAAAGCCGGTCCTGACAGTTCGAACGATCCCAGCATCCGTCGGGTTCTTGCAGGATTCGATTGGATGGATCTCGCCGCAGGAGGCGAGGGTACGCATTCGGCGAATTGCCACTGGTACTACTTCAGGCAAGCGCAACAACTCTTGAACGGGAGCCATACACATCCCGGCGTCAAATCGACAGAGATGCTCTCGTCTGCTCTGAAGGATGTCGCTCTTCACGCATTTCACCCGGGGCTTACGCGCCGGTGGATGTCGGAGAGGGGGATCCCGATCCCGCAAGGGAAAGGGGCAAGACCTGAACCGGTTCCGCAACAGCAGGGTCCGCGGCCCTCTCGGAAAGAGCGCCGCGCGAATCTTCAGCCTCGCCGTACCGACGAAAGTCTCAACGGTCACTCACCCGAACAGGGCGCAATGCCCCGGTCGGAAACGCCTGTTTCGGGCGAGCAATCTCCCGAGACCAGTAATTGACACAGTTCATACACGAAGACCCGGAAGCGATTCCGGGTCTTTCTTTTTGACTAAATAAAAAAACAGTGATATGGTTTTTCCTGGAAATTATAGGCATGATGCACCCGCCTTTCTGCGAGGTCACGCAGGCGGCGCACTTCGGCGTTACGAGGGCGCGTGTCATACGGTGGTGCGTATGTGCCTGTTCATCAACACATGGATAAAACATTGGTCAGAACGATCAGCGGAAACTTCCTCGAGGTTTCTTTTGGGACGGTGGTGAGTGTTCCGCGCCCGTTGCGAGGGAGGGGTTTCCATCGCAATGCGACTGCTCGGGTCAGGATCGATCCCGGTCATGAAGAAGTTTCGATGTATCTTCGGGATGGATATCAGATCAGGCCGAACGGACAAGTGCCGACGTTCGTCGATCTTTCTATTCGGCGATTGTCGATCGGCGATGAGGTGTGCATCGGGCGTTCGTCCAAGGGGACGGTCGAAGCATGGGGGCTCAAGAAGTTCTACATGCAGGCTCTGGAAGCGCCAACCGATAACGGAATTTTCCCAGACACCTCCCAAGTTGAGGAGAGTGAGGAGGTGCGAGAGATGCGTCGTCTGGAGAGGCAGTGGCAGGAAATGACCCCGGAAGAGGTCTCTCTTCTTGCTGCGGGTAGGAATACAGGTGCGAATCATCGGGGGAAATTCTCCGCATATCATCAGCGCGGGTTTCGTTGATCGAAGTATCATGCATGTATCCGAGTCCGGCGCTCTGCGCCGGACTTTTTCTTTGTGTTAGTATGGGACCGTATGCAGCCGCGGGATTTTTTTAAAGGAAAGAAAGTAACCCAGCTCGGTCTTGGTCTTCTGGGCCGAGGGCTTCGCGACGCACTATTCTTAGCGGAGTGCGGCGCTGATCTCACGGTGACCGATATGAAGACGGAGGAAGAGCTTGCGTCGAGCGTCGCCATGTTGAGATCGTATGCTCATGTCCGTTTCGTGCTCGGAGAGCATCGCTTAGAAGATTTCCGTGATAGGGATTTTATCTTGAAAGGGGCAGGTGTCCCCCTCGATTCGCCGTATATCGCAGAGGCTCGGAAGAACGGGATACCTGTCGAGATGGATGCGTCTCTTTTTCTCAAACTGGCTCCGTCGGTCATTACTATCGGTGTCACGGGGACGCGAGGCAAGACGACCACTACGGTCCTTATCCATGAGATAGCTCGCGCGCATTTTACGCGAGGGGGACAGAGGGTGTTCCTTGCAGGCAATATCAAAGATACGGCAGCACTGCCACTTCTCGATGAAGTGAAAGAAAAAGACATCGTCGTTATGGAGCTTGATTCATGGCAACTTCAAGGTTTTGGCGACGTAAAGATAAGTCCCCATATTGCCGTGTTCACCAACTTCATGGATGACCATCTGAATTATTATCGTGGGGACAGAGAGCTGTATTTTATGGACAAAGCGAACATATTCCTTCATCAGAAACAGAACGATTATCTTGTGACAGGGGAGCGGGTCGCACACCTCATTACCGCGAAGTGTCATGGAAAACTTTTTCATCAACCGACGACGGCATCGGCGCAGGGCGTGCCCCGCGATTGGAACCTGAAAGTACCGGGAAATCATTTTCGTGAGAGTGTAGCGTTGGCTGTGGGAGTCGCAAAGATACTCGGTATCCCGTATGAGACCATCAAGGATGCGGTCGAGCGATTCACGGGGGTTCCTGGTCGCTTGGAATTTCTATCAGAACACACGGGGGTTAAGATCTATAATGACACCACCGCAACGACGCCTGATGCGACCGTTGCCGCCTTGAGAGCTCTTCATGAAGGCGGCCCTTTGGGACGGAACATCGTCCTTATCATGGGCGGGGCAGATAAGAGTCTTTCTATGGAGAAGCTCTTTGAGGAAATACCTCGATCGGTGAAATCGATCGTGCTTCTTCCTGGAACGGGTACTGACAGGATTCGCGGCGAAGTGCACAAGCTTTCTGTTCTTGTTGATGAGGTGGCATCGCTCGAGGAGGCTGTCCGTGTTGCGTTCGATAGGGCTCGAAAAGGGGATATCCTTCTTTTCTCTCCCGCATTTGCTTCTTTCGGATTGTTTAAGAATGAGTATGATCGCGGCGATCGGTTCGTGGATGTGATACGGGCGCAGGCGAGAAAGAATTGACATTCTTGTTTTTTCATACATAATCATGTTTAGAAAAACGACCGCGGCTCGATATAGTTTCGGCGCCGCGTGATACCGTGTGGTTTTACTGTTCCTATGGAATAGGAGGGGTAGCGTTTTCTGGTCATTGTCATAATGACGCAACGGGAAGGAAAAGCATATGAGTACACGTGAATGGATTGTTGCGGTGCTGGCATTCTTGTCGGTATTCGCAGCACTACTGATGTACCTGCCGCAGATCAAGGTGTGGTCTGTGGAACAACCGGGATCACGGAACACCTTCTGCGCCCTGTTCATTGCCTGCCTCGTGTGGGCGGCGTTGACGGACGATGTGGCAAGTTTGCCGCCGATCATAGCCTTCGTGCTTTTGTTCGGGGCATTTCTGGTTACGATGCACCGCCGTCGGAGAAAGATCGCGGTACATCTTCTCATCGCATTGTCGGCGATTGGCGCGCTTCTCAATCAGCAGGTCTCATATGCCAAGACCGGCGGTACAGGGGTCGAGGTTGAAGAGATGGTCGTGGCCAGCGAAGCCTTGAACGAAGTTCCTCTCGTGGCGAACAATGAAGCCGATGCGATCGCGCAGGCTGAACAGCTCGTATGGGCAGAGTTCGGAGGGCTCGATCCTGAGATCATGGTGGTCGATGTCGCTTTGCCCGGGCAAGTCTTGCCGGGAGGACAGGCGATATTCGCTCCTGCGGCAGCGGGATGGATCGTTGTCATCATCATTTTGGTCGTGGCCGGGTTCATCATCTACAAGATAATCCGTTTCTGCCAAAAGCATTTCAATCCGGCTCCGCCTCCGACAAACAACGTTCCTCCTATTGGGATTGTTGCCGCGGCGGCATCGCCTGTCTCGAGCACCAACATGTACTCGTCATACAATGTCACTGTTACGTACGAAGACGTGTGCACGAGTTCGTCGTGCGGTTGTCCTGAAGGGACGTTTCAGATAACCGCGGAGGTGACCGACAGCGGGTCGAATGGCCCAGTTATGACCGTGACGGGGTCGCAGTATCTGCCCCCTTCACAACTGGTATCGATGGACAGGTTCATCGACAGTCTTGCGCCGTGGGGTATTACCTTGAGCACGAACGTTTCGGCTGGGGTCACGGCATACGCAATGAATGGAACGACCGCTTCATCGGCGGATGTGCCGATCTCTTACATCGGGAGCAATGTCGTGGTGAATCCTGCTCCGGGCACGTTGGTTACGTCGGTCCTTGAGTTCTCAAGGGACCTGGCGACGTGGTCAGCGATAGCGACAATGACGGTTCCTTCCGGCCAGAAGGTCATTATCGAAGATTCGCCCGGGACTTCCCAGGCGTTCTACCGGTTCCGGAAGGTCGAGCCATAGTTCGTGTCAGACAGTCTCTAGTGTTCTCTACCCGGCGGTTCATCCGCCGGGTTTTTTTATAGTTGTTTTTGGTATAGACTGGGCGCATGTTCGGATCTGCACAGAAAGTATTTTTTGTCGGTATCGGCGGTATAGGCATCTCAGCGATAGCGCGGATGTTCCTCCTTGAAGGCAGGAAGGTCAGCGGTTCTGATATCGGGAAGTCGGAGGTCATCGATGAGTTACGGGCGGCTGGTGCGGAGATAACGATCGGTCAGTCGGCGGATCTCGTTCCGAAAGATACCGATCTTATCGTCTATACCATCGCGATAGAGAAGGCCGATCCGGCACTTTTCGACAGGCTTAAAGGTTTGGGCATCTCGATGCTCTCCTATCCCGAGACGCTTGAAGTGATCTCTCGCGATAGGTACACCATTGCCATTTCAGGGACCCACGGCAAGACAACGACGACGGCGATGGTTGCTAAGATCCTTATCGACGCCGGACTCGATCCGACGGTCATCGTAGGTTCTCTTTTGAAGGATACGCGATCGAATTTCATAGCAGGAAAGAGCAAGTATTTTGTTGTTGAGGCGTGTGAATATCGCCGCTCGTTTTTGAATATTCATCCGACCATCGCGGTCATTACGAATATAGATGATGATCACCTCGATTACTACAAAGATCTTGCGGATATCGCTACAGCATTCAAAGAGTTCGTTTCAAAGGTCCCGCGTGAGGGGTTGGTGGTGTGCGACCCTCAATCACCGTACGTAAAGGATGTCATTGCGGCATCTTCTGGTGCGGTCATCGATTATACGAGCGTGCCGACCGAAGATCTTCGTCTGAAAGTGCCTGGGAAACACAATCTTAAGAATGCTCAAGCCGCGCTTTCTGTGGCACAGGTGCTGGGCATTTCTCTCAATGAAGCAAAGAAGTCTCTCGAGGCATTTGCTGGAACGTGGCGCAGATTCGAACACAAGGGAGAGATGAAAAGCGGATCTGTTGTTTATGATGATTATGGTCATCACCCGACGGAGATATCCGCGACGATCCAAGGTGCACGCGAGGCGTTCCCGGGTAAAAAGATCACTGTCGTGTTCCAGCCGCATCTTTTTAGTCGGACCAAACAGCATCTCGGACATTTTGCAGAAAGTCTTGCTCGCGCAGATCGCATCATCCTTGCTGATATCTATCCCGCGCGCGAACCATTCGATCCGAGCGTATCTTCTCGCGACATTGTCGAGCGAATAAAGAAAATAAACCCGAATGCATTGTATCTACCAAAATTCGGGGATATCGTCTCGGAGCTCGCGGGTAGCTCGTCTCATGAGGATGTCGTTATAACGATGGGGGCAGGAGAGACGAATCGGATAGCAGAGATGCTTATCGAATAAAAAAAGGCCACATACCCGTGACCCGCCTAGGGAAGAAAGGGTTTAAATCGAGACTTTTCTTTTTGGGATAAGCGCGATAGATTGTCTTTGTGAAGAAATTCTACGTAGTAGCGACACCGATAGGCAATCTTGAAGATATAACGCTTCGCGCTGTTCGCGTGTTGTCGGAGGCTGATGTTGTTTTATGTGAAGATACGCGGACGACGAAGAAGCTTTTCCAAAAATTTGGCATCACGACGCGAGCCATATCGTTCCATTCTCATACCGACGAAAAAGGGTTTGAGCAGGTGTTCGAGTTGATACGAGAGGAGAAGGCTCTCGCGCTCGTGACCGATGCGGGTACGCCAGGAATATCCGATCCAGGCAGCGAACTTGTCTCTCGGGTGCGTCACACGTTCCCGGATATCAATGTTGTTTCCGTCCCTGGTCCATCCGCACTGACTGCCGCACTTTCCATTTCAGGTTTACCTTCCTCTGATTTTTTATTCTTGGGATTCCTGCCTCATAAGAAGGGCAGGCAGACCTTGTTCCGCGAGATAGCGGGTTCGGAACGAACGGCTGTCTTTTATGAATCTCCCCATCGGATGCTCAAGGCACTCGAATCTCTTTCGAAGGAGCTTGAAGAGTCGCGTATCGTCGTCGTTGCGCGTGAGTTGACGAAGGTCTTCGAGGAGCTGCGTACGGGATCGCCGCGCGAGGTCCTTGAGTTTTTCACCGCACATCCCGATAAGGTGCGCGGTGAATTCGTGGTCATGGTTTCAGGCAAAGGGTTCCATTCTCGATAGTAATACGATATGATACTTTAACTATATGAGTAAACGGACTATGGTATTTTGGTTGGGGGCAGGGGTCGTCGCCGTTCCTTTTTTAGGGGTGCCGATCCAATGGAAAGAATATGCGCTTATCGCTATCGGTGTTCTTATCGTTCTTTTATCTGCTCCGTTCGGGAAGCGACCTCGCCGTACTGACGAGCGTTCCGCTGCGTATGTTGAAAATAAGAATCCGGCAATCTCGAATCAAGGCTAGTATGTCACTCGTCAAAGGAAACACCACGGTCTACGCACTCATCGGCGTGCTCGCGATTGTCGTTATTGTTTTTTCTTTGTCTCTTGTTCCGATATTTCCGGTGACCTATGAATCAGGGGTTAGTCCTTCGGGGGCATTGTCTGCCGTTGCGGAAGAGGCTGTGCCTTTACCGCCCCCGCCGCTTCCTGCATCGCACGTCGAGACGCCGGATGCAGTTAAGGCTATTTACATGACAAGTTTTGTCGCCGGAGATGTTGCGTGGAGAGAGAAGCTCGTGGCTCTTATCGAAGAGACAGAACTCAATTCAATTGTCATTGATATCAAGGACTATACGGGCCTTGTCGCATTCCCGATCCAGGACCCTGATTTTGAGGCCCTAGGTTCTGTCGAGGTAAGGATCCCCGATATCAGAGATTTCATCGAGAGTCTTCATCGTAAAGGTATCTATGTCATCGGCCGCATCGCAGCTTTCCAAGATCCTGCACTTGTTGCAAAGAGGCCGGATATCGCAGTGAAGAAAGCTACGGATACGGGTGTTGTTTGGGAGGATAGAAAAGGTCAGACCTGGGTTGACCCCGGTTCGCACGAGGCCTGGAAGTATCTGGCTGCGATCGGAAGGGGAGCGTACTATCTTGGTTTTGATGAACTGAATTATGACTACATACGTTTCCCGTCAGATGGTGATATGGGGGATATTCATTTTCCTTCAAGTGAGGGGAAGGTCAAGGCAGACGTCATTCGCGATTTTTCGGCGTACATTCATGGCGTGCTCAATCCGTTAGGAGCTGTCCTGTCGGTTGATCTGTTCGGTATGACAACAACGAACCGCGACGATCTCAACATCGGTCAGATCCTTGAGAACGAGTTGCCGTATTTTGATTATATCGCGCCCATGGTCTACCCCTCCCACTACCCAAAGAATTTCTTGGGGTACCAGAATCCTGCGGAGAAACCATACGAGGTCGTCAAATATTCCATGGATAAGGCCGTTGCTCGCGCTTCCACAACCCCGCTTAAGATGCGCCCATGGCTCCAGGACTTCACCCTCGGTGCGACATATGACGCCGCAAAGGTGAGGGCACAGATACAGGCTGTCTATGATAGTGGATTGATGTCGTGGATGTTGTGGAACGCTTCGAATCGCTACACGCGCGGCGCGCTCTTGGAAGAGGAGGGTGTTGACACGGTACAATAATTGTTTTCCAATGATTTCTTGCCTTGAGAAGTCCTTTTTTGAGGTATAGCATAAACCAACGGGGATGGCGCCGTGTGACGTCATCGTAGTCCCTCACAGCAACCAGAAACCAACCAACAGTCGGAGGTTACAAATGGCTCGGACACAAAAGTCCGTCGGACAGGCAACGCTCGCTTTACTTCTTGGCGGCGCTGCACGTGCTCAAGAAGAAGCGAAGCAACAGGAACTCGCCGATCAGGCGAAGCGCAAGGAGATGCTCAAGCTCCCCGAAGATCACCCGGACCGCGTCAGTTTCTTCGCGGGTTTGGATCGGGATGCCCGTAGGGTGTCCAGGGTGCGCGAGCAGACCATTGTTCTGCAGAGGTCCTACTGCTATCCGTAAACCGTTGGTTCGCCAGTCGGCCCCAGCAACGCGTGCGTTGCTGGGGCTTTTCCACGTTTAAAGCGGACTATGGTCCTATATTGTTGTTATAATTAGTTTTGTTGTATCAGGCTCATAACCGGTAGTTAGAACGCATCTGATTTTTTCTTTGTTTCAATGGACACTCCAAAATCACAACAATCTTCCCAGAGACCGTATGTCTCGGATGAAAATCGAATAACGTATTTTGCCGAGACCGACTCCCGCAATCGCCGAGTGCAGTTTGGAATCAAGGCGAAGGACCGGACTCGTCATATGTATGTCATCGGGAAGACGGGCATGGGCAAATCGACCCTTCTTGAGAATCTTGCGATCCAGGATATTCAGAATGGGGAAGGGCTTGCATTCATCGACCCTCACGGAAAATCTGCAGAACTTCTGCTCGATTATGTCCCGAAAGAGCGGATCAAAGATGTGCTCTATTTTGCGCCCTTCGATATGGACTACCCGATCTCGTTCAATGTCATGGAAGACGTCGGTCCCGATAAAAGACATCTAGTGGTGTCGGGTCTCATGTCGGCGTTCAAGAAGATATGGGTCGATGCGTGGTCGGCCAGGATGGAATACATCCTCTCCAATACACTCCTCGCATTGCTTGAGTATCCTGGATCGACGCTTTTGGGTATCAATCGGATGCTGTCAGACAAGTCGTATCGGAAGAAGGTCGTTGATAACATCAAAGACCCGGCGGTGAAATCATTTTGGGTCGACGAATTCGCCAAATATACTGACCGCTTCGCCGCTGAAGCAACGCCCGCTATTCAGAATAAAGTGGGGCAGTTCACATCGAACCCGTTGATCCGCAATATCGTCGGCCAGCCGACATCCACGTTCGATCTTCGAAAGATGATGGACGAAAGGAAGATCATCATCATTAACCTGTCAAAAGGGAGGGTCGGGGAGACCAATGCGAATCTTTTAGGTAGTATGCTCATCACCAAGATCTATCTTGCAGCCATGTCGCGCGCCGATACGTCCGAAGCCAACCTCAAGAAGCTTCCGAATTTCTATCTATACGTCGATGAGTTTCAATCGTTTGCCAACGAATCGTTCGCGGATATCCTTTCGGAGGCTCGCAAATATAAGCTCAATTTGACCATCGCACATCAGTACATCGAGCAAATGTCCGAAGAGGTGCGTGCCGCCGTGTTCGGCAACGTGGGCACGATGACTTGTTTCCGCGTTGGCGCATTTGATGCGGAGGTTCTTGAGAAAGAATTCGCGCCTCAATTCACCGCCGAGGATATGGTGAATCTTGGTTTCGCCCAGATATATCTCAAGCTTATGATCGACGGTGTTTCGTCACCGCCATTCTCTGCGACGACCCTTCCGCCGATCCCTAAGTCAGCGGTCATCTTCAAGGATGAGATCATCAAGTCTTCCCGTGAGCAGTTTGGTCACACGCGAACGGAAACCGAGACGATGATCCGAGAGTGGCATGAACCTGATAAGGTCCCGGACAAGGTCTTGTCGAAGGAAAAAGAAAAAGAGCCCCAGCGATCGAGAGCGCCGGAATCTCCTCGGGGTCCCGACAGGTCCGAACCTGTTCGTAAACAGGAACAGGGAGGCTCTAATGCGACGCACACACAATTCAAGAGCGATCTTAAGGATCTTTTGAAGTCCATTGGACAGAAGGATGCTCTTGCTGCTCCGCATGGTCAAGAGGAGAAGAAGTTGCCATCCCCTTTGGAGGAGAAAAAACTTCCTCCTCCTATGTCTCTTAAGGAATTGCCGAAGGTGCCAGTTCAGCCTGCGTTTTCCCTCAAAAATGACAAAAAAGTTGCGACGCCGGAAAACCTCGAGGGTCTTCGAAATGCTCTCGCGGCTGTTTTGAAACCGAAGGACGGAGTGTCTGAAGTCGCCATGAAGCCGGCCGAGAACGGGAACAAGAGGGCACCTGCGAATCCTGCATCTATGCAGGTAGCCATGCCAGAACAGCGGAAAGAATCGCCCTTAACGGCACCGCAAGAAGTTTCTAAGGATGGACAGAAAAAGGAAGGTCCCCGGCCGGCGCAACCGGCTGCGACAACCGCATCGGTCTCGACAGGGCGAGATATTCCCCCGGTCCCCGATGCCGCTCTAAAAGCGAAGACCGAGCCTGACATCCCGATACCTCATGAGAAGGTGAAGAAGATCTTGGAAGGGTAACTATGAGACCGTTTCTCCCCATCATTGCGTTCATTTGTTGTCCGATCGTTGCGTCGGCACAGGTCATAGTGAGTGAGATCGCGTGGATGGGGAGCAATAACGGCAATACAACGACAGATGCAAATGATGAGTGGATAGAGCTTTATAACAACGGTTCGGAGGTCGTTGATATCTCGGGCTGGTCTCTTACAGCCGACGATGATTCACCAAAGATATCTCTGTCAGGTTCGATTGCCCCAAATTCATTTTTCTTGCTTGAACGCAGCGACGATGCATCTGTGCCTGCGGTCTCTGCAGATCTTATTTACACAGGCAGTCTGGGGAATGCAGGCGAGACTCTCACGTTGAAGGATGCTTCTGGAAACACTATCCAGAGGATTGTTTCAGGAGAGAGTTGGGCGGCTTTGGGGGGAGACAACGCGACCAAACAGACCCCGCAGTGGTCGGGGTCTCTCTGGGTGACGGCAGATCCGACTCCCAAGGCTCCGCTGTCAGGAACGTCTCTTTCTCAATCAGCACCTCCACCACCGCCATCATCAGAGCAGCAGGGTTCGTTGTCACCACCGCCGCCATCGGTGAGTTCAGGATATAGTGCCCCCGCGCCGCGGATCAGTGCAGATGCCGGACCCGATCGAACGGTAATAGTCGGGGCAGAAGCGGAGTTCAAGGGAAGGGCCTTTGGTCTTAAGAATGAGCCGTTGGCGCACGCTCGATTCGTTTGGAATTTTGGCGATGGGGGTACGCGTGAAGGCGCGGCAGCGGTTCATCGATACAGCGTTCCGGGGCGCTATGTCGTTGCGCTCGAAGTCTCGTCTGGCGAGTATGCCGGTTCGGATAGGGCGATCGTCGATGCCGTGGAGGCTCTGTTGTCCATAGGTTTTCAGAAAGATGCGCGATCAATAGAGATTGATAACGGCGGAGAGTACGAACTCGATATCTCATGGTGGATCATTACGTACCAAGGCCGGCAGTTCATCGTTCCGAAGAATACGGTCGTGCTCCCAAAGAGCACGCTCAGGCTTTCGTCCGAGATGACTGGTTTCGATCTCTCCCGCGGCGGCGACATCGTGCTTCTGTACCCCAACGGCACCGAGGCAACGCGAGGCTCGTCATCCCCTGCTGCTCCTTTAGCCGTTGAGACGCGATCATCGTATGCGCAAGTACCGAAGGCGGCTGTGAAGGTGTCGCCAAAGGTTGAAACCGAAGAAGCGGGGGGCCGCATGTCTCGCAGAGATATCTCCTCGTCCACCCTCGCTGCTCAGGTAAGGGAGAGCGGTTCAGCGGGCGGAGACGGCGTATCGATATGGTACTTCATACTCGGCATTGTTCTTCTGTCAGCAATCGGTATTATAGGCCTTCGGATATCACGCGACAACACCACCGTTCATGGATACACGATCATCAAAGATACAAGAGACTAATAAGAGAAGGGTCGCCATTTTTTCTTTGGTGTATTTGCCGCATTTTGTCGGTGGAGCAGAGATCGCTCTCAAAGAGATTACCGACCGCATGCCTTCTGACCAATTTGATCTTCATCTCATCACACTTCGCGCCCCAGGGGATTTGGCGGAGGAAGAGAAGCTAGGGAACATAACGGTGCACCGCATTCTTGGCCATCTGCCCCTTGCGCTGGCAAAACTTCTTTATCCATTCGCAGCGTATCGAACGGCAAGATCTCTCCATAGAGAAAGGCCATTTGTTCATATTTGGTCGATCATGGCGGCATATGGCGGTTTCGCTGCACTCTTTTTCAAGTACCGTTTCTCAAACATAAGATTCCTTCTCACACTCCAAGAGGGCGATCCGATACCGTATATCAAGAGGCGGGCGCGCTTCGTGTACCCGCTGTTCAAAAGGATCTTTACTCGCGCTGACGCTGTCCAGGCGATTTCGTCGTATTTAGCAGATTGGGCAAAAGAGATGGGGGCTCGAAGCGTGGAGGTCGTTCCCAACGGCGTTGATGTGGAAGGTTTTAAGACAAAGGTCGCGGAGGAATCCATTCGGATATTGAGGAATGAGTTGTTGATCAGAGAAGACGAAAAGGTGCTCATTACAACATCACGCTTAGTCGAGAAGAATGCCGTCGGGGATGTCATTGAGTCCCTTCAGTATCTGCCGAACAATATCAAATTCTTGATACTTGGCGTTGGTCCTCTGGAAGACCGTCTGCGTGCGCAGGTCGGAGAATTGAAGCTTGCGAATAGAGTACTTTTTCTTGGTCACGTTCCATATGAGAAGTTGCCGCTGTATCTCCAAGCGTCTGATGTCTTTATCCGTCCATCGATCTCTGAGGGCATGGGTAACTCGTTTATTGAAGCGATGGCCGCCGGTATTCCGGTCATTGCAACTCCTGTGGGCGGCATCCCTGATTTTTTAAAGGACAAAGAAACGGGTCTTTTTTGCGCAGTACACGATCCAAAGGATATCGCACGCAAAGTGACGATACTTCTTCGCGATCGAGATATCCTTTCATATGTCGTGGGAAATGCGCAGCGCCTAGTCTCTGGGCGCCACGAATGGTCGCATATCGCGCGGAAGATGCAGGGTATTCTGTCGGTGTAGCGCCGAGGTGCCCGTCGGCGTCTTTCGACCATTCTGTTTTATGTGGGCTGGTGATGGATTCACAGGTTTTCTGGTTGTAGAGGTGCGTATCTTACCTTAAGCTTTATCCTATGAAGATCTTGATCGCGACCGGGATATTCCCGCCCGATATCGGTGGACCAGCACAATATGCGAAAAATCTGAGAGATGTGTGGGAGAGGCAGGGTCACGATGTTTCGGTCCGAGCCTTCAGTTTTGAGAGGAGGCTTCCGACCGTTATTCGCCATTGTTGGTTCTTGTTCCGGTGCATCATCCCGGCCTTTCGGTCCGATCTCATATTTTGCCCTGATACATTTAGCGCGGCGGTACCTATCGCGCTCATCGCTCGCATTATGCGTAAACCGCTCGTCATTCGGACGGGAGGTGATTTTTTGTGGGAGATGTATATCGAACGTACTGCCGACCTTGTTCTCTTTCGGACGTTCTATGAGACGCGGAAGGGTAAATTGTCACTGAAGGAACGTATTATATTCAGGCTCGTTTCTTTTTCTTTGAAGAGCGCTTCTGTGGTCATCTTCAGTACAGGGTGGCAAAGGGATATATTCATCAAAGCATATAGACTTGATCGGAAAAAGACGCGCATCGTTGAGAATTATTTTGGCCCGAAGGTTGAGTCATTCACACCCGTTCGCAAGGACTTTGTTGCTGGTACACGGCCGTTGTTGTGGAAAAACAGTGCTCGTGTCGCAGAGGCCTTCACTCTTGTTCGCGCGCGAAATGCTGATGTGGTTTACGATGCAGCGACCGTTCCCCATGAACGATTCCTCGACAAGATCGCGCATTCGTATGCTGTCATCATCGCATCGCTCGGGGATATCAGCCCGAACACCATTCTCGATGCTATTCGCGCCGACAAACCGTTCATTCTGACAAAAGAGACGGGTCTTTATGAAAAGCTCAAGGATATTGCGCTTTGGGTGGATCCGGAGGATGTCTCCGACATCGCCGAAAAAGTGGCATTATTGTGTGATCCGGTCGTGTACGAAACGTATAAGGGTAAAGTCTCCCGTTTTATGTTTACGCACACGTGGGAGGAGATCGCAGAAGAGATTATCCAGATATATCGATCGCTTCCATGAAAGTTCTCATGATATCAGGTGATCCGAATATTTTCGTTGAGGGAAGCGCGGTACGTGAACGCATTAGGGAGTACGGGGTGATGTTCGAGGAGTTGCATGTCGTGGTTTGTGTCCGTGATCTGAAGAGGGAGGGTCCTGCTGTAGAGAAACTTGCCAAGAACACATTTGCGTATGTGGCGGGAGCGTCCTCTGTCATTGGTCGTTTACGCGCAGGTCTTCGTGTGGGCACCGAAATCGTCAGCCACTGGAAGAATTCTCGCCCCGCTTCGGACAAACGCTATGTTGTGACGGCCCAAGACCCTTTTGAGCTCGGGCTGGTGGCATGGAGAATATCATCGCGTTTCGACATTCCGCTTCAGCTGCAAGTGCACACGGATTTCCTAAGTCCATATTTCAAGAAGGGGTCGCTCAAGAATCGCGCGCGTCTGGTCCTTGCTCACATGCTCATTCCGCGGGCGCAGAGCATCCGTGTCGTATCCGAGCGCATCAAGCGATCGCTCCTTTTGAAGTACCATCGCATTACGCCGAATATTCACGTTGTTCCTATATTCGTTGATATCGATACTCTAAGATCGGTTCAGGCTGTCGATTTACGCAAAAAATATCCCGGATTCGATAGGATCATTTTGATGGCCTCACGCCTTTCTTCAGAGAAGAATATCCCGATGGCCATCAGAGCTTTTCGGGAGGTTGTAAAAAAACATCCGCGGACGGGGTTATTGATTGTCGGCAGCGGCCCAGAAGAACTTCGTCTCAAGGCCTATGCCGAGAGGCTTGATCTTAAAGGGAAGATATTTTTTGGCGGGTGGCAGAGCTCGATTGCCCCTTTTGCAAAGGCCGCGCATATATTCCTCTCGACCTCTTTGTACGAGGGGTACGGCCTTTCGGTGGTCGAGGCCGCTGTTACTGGAACACTCGTGGTTTCGTCAGATGTCGGCATAGCTACGGAGCTTTTGCCGGAGAGGTGTCGATTCGAGCCGCGTGACGAGGAGGATCTTCAGTGGATATTGTGTCGAGCGGTGGGAGAGTCGAGAGAGAGACAGGAGTCATTGAGATTTATTCGCGATCATATTCAGTATGTTACATACAAGAGCAAAGAGGCCCAACTCAAGGCCCTCAAAGAAACCTTCGAAGCGGCCGTCCGCTAAAGTACGCACAAAAGTGCTTGTTGGTTTTGTCGGGCAAGGGTACGTCGGCAAGCATTATGCCGATGAATTCGAGGCGCGAGGTTTTTCTATCGTCCGCTACGCCAAAGAGCCGGACTATGTCGGTAACCGTGATCGTATACGGTCTTGCGATATTGTCTTTATTGCAGTTCCAACACCGACAACGAACGGACGCTTTGATATCTCGATCGTTGACGAGGCCCTCTCTCTTGTCGGTAAAGGGAAGGTCGCAGTTATCAAATCAACGATCCTTCCTGGTACGACGGTAAGGCTCCAGAAGAAGCACAAGGATATATTCGTCATGCATAGCCCGGAGTTCCTTCGAGAGACATCGGCGGCTCGCGATGTTGCCCATCCTGAACGTACCATCGTCGGCATACCCCTCAATACGAAATCCTTCAGGGAAAAAGCCGCCGCTGTCCTCCGCGTTCTTCCTCGGGCGCCGTATGAGAAGGTGATGCCGAGTACTGCCGCCGAACTTGTTAAGTATGCCGGCAATTGCTTTTTGTATACGAAGTTGGTGTACGCAAATTTATTATTCGATCTCTCAAAGGTTTTAGGCATCGACTGGGATGATATCCGAGAGGCGGTTTCGCGTGATTCTCGCATTGGTCCGGGACACATGAAAGTCCTCGACGCTTCTGGCGGCCGAGGGGCGGGAGGCCATTGTTTTATCAAGGATTTTGCAGCGCTCGAGGGTTTTTATACAGAAGTTCTTCATGATACTCTGGGCGAGCGCGTACTGAAGGCCATCTCGGCGAAGAATCGCGACTTACTGCGTCAAAGTGGCAAAGACCTCGATCTATTACGAGGAGTATACGGAGATATCGTATGAATACAAAAAACCGATCCATGATAATCGTGACCGGAGCCGCTGGTTTCATCGGTAGTTGCCTTGTGCGTCGGCTCAACGATGACGGATACGAAGACCTTATCCTTGTTGACGATTTTTCTGATGCTCTGAAAGAGCGTAACCTGGAGGGGAAGAAATTCCTGAAAAAGATATCTATCGATGATTTTTTGCCGTGGTTCAAGGAGAGTGCCGAAGGCGTGTCGAGGGTGTTTCATCTCGGGGCCTGTTCTAACACCGCCGAATTCGATGAGAGGGTCTTCGACAGGCTCAACAGGAATTATTCGAAGGCTATCTGGAGTATCTGTGCCTCCCACGATATACCACTTGTGTATGCGTCATCCGCGGCAACCTACGGAGCGGGTGAGTTAGGATATAGTGATGATCACGCTCGTGTCTCTAAGTTAAAACCTTTGAATCCGTACGGCCGATCAAAGCAGGATTTTGACCTGTGGGCCCTTGCAGAGAATACGGCCCCGCCGCGATGGTACGGACTCAAATTCTTCAACGTCTACGGACCTAACGAATACCATAAAGGTCGCATGGCCTCGATGGTCTTTCATGGGTTCGGCCAGATACAGAAGAACGGTTTTGTTAATCTTTTCAAGTCTCATAAAGAAGGTTTTGCTGACGGCGGACAGCTTCGTGATTTCGTTTACGTAAAGGACGCGATCGATGTCGCTGTATTTCTTGCAGGGTCAAAGGCTCCGTCGGGACTGTATAACGTTGGTACGGGAAGGGCCCGATCTTTTGTCGATCTTGAGATGGCGGTCTTCTCTGCTCTTGGAAAGAGGCCGGATATACGTTTTATTGATACGCCGCTCGACATCCGCGACAAGTACCAGTATTTCACCGAGGCGCCGATGGAAAAACTCGCCGCAGCCGGATATTCAAAACGGTTCCATTCGCTTGAGGAAGGCGTTGCCGACTATGTCACCGCGTATCTTGTGCCGGGAAAGACCTATTAGGCCCCATCATCGGCGCGTAACGATATAGGTTACGTGCGAGAAAGGGGTTCCTTGGTGCATGACCATTGATGAAACGTCCCCGCCAAGTCCTTTGAGGAGCGGTGTCAGTTGTCCGGGAAATCGGTAATAGATTCTGTCTCCGGGGTAGAGCATGTGGTCAGCGATCTGGGTCAGGATGAATTTCCACCACGGCTTTTCATCGATCTCGCAAATAAGAAGTTTCCCCCCGGGTCTGATCTTCTCGTAACATGCTTTCAGCAGCACCTCTTGTTGTTCGTACGAATCAAGATGATGGAGGACGTGTATTAGCATGATACAGTCGGCCGGCGGAACGTTGATCTTGGTGATATCTCCATACGTGAAGGTGACGTTCGGAGCGAGTGCTTTCGCATGGTCGGATTTATATTTATCGAGATCAAGACCGGTGATCGTGCGGTGAGGGGCCATAAGCCCGAGAAGGTTGGCGAAGATGCCGTACCCTGATCCGAGGTCGATGATTCTTCCGGTCTCGGGAATATGTTTGGAAAGTTCAAAGTATGGCGCGGTGAAGAATCGTATGCGGGTAAAGAGAGCGGGCCACGTCCATCGTCCGCTGGCATTTTTAACTGCCCGGGCGGCTTCATGAAAACGGATCGTCATCGCCGTATCGTACATGCCCTTCCACTCTCGCAAGAGCATCTCAAAAAGTCCGAGGAATGAGCGAATGCTATCGCGCACGATCCGGACCTTTGATTCGCGATTATCCTCCCACGCCACCGGCATTTCTTTGAGCGGCAGGTTGAGGTTCCTTGCGGCGAGGATTATCTCGGCCGCGGCAAGATAGCGTTCGTCGTATACGCGCAGGAATATTTCATGTGCTGCCCTTCGACGGAACATTTTGAAACCGCACATGACGTCGCTTAAATGTATATCGAAGAGAAGGCCGAAGATGAGATGGAACATCTTTCCCGCGAACACTCGTTGCCACGGCTGATTGAGTACGAACGTCGAATCAGAGAGCCCCCGGGATCCGATGACACCGTTGAATTCCGGATGCTTTTCGAGGAAGCTTAAGAAGCGAATGATATGGTCGGGTGAGACCGGGACATCCGCGTCAGTTTCAAGAATGAAATCTCCTACAGCCGACAGGGCGCCGGTTCTCATGCCGTAGCCGCGGCCTCGGTTCTTTTGTTCTTGGATACCTCGTATCTTCGGGTGTTCCCGGGCGAGATCCTTGATCATTGAAGCTGTTCCATCTGTGCTTCCATCGTTGACGAGAATGATCTCGTAGGAGGGTACATGAGTGTCTAGGTAGCGGATAAGAGGCTTTATCCGCGGCGGCAAGCGCGCTGCTTCATTGTAGAGCGGAATAACGATCGATAGCTGGGGCGTCCTCTGGTCCATGGTTTGTCTGCAAATCCTAACACAGAGCCTCTCTGGCTAGGAATCTGTAAAATGTGACGTTGTAAGGGGGCTTTCGACATAGTAGAGTATTGGATGCGGACCTTTATTTTTATGTGCTGATCGTGAAGAATCATATCGTAACCTTCTATCAAGCGGTCTTTCATGGTCAGTACGGCATCTATGCGCGGTTCTTGATATCCGGCGGCAGCGCGGCGTTCGTTGATCTGGCCATCCTGTATGTTCTTACGGACGTCGTCGGCTTATGGTACCTTCACTCGTCAATCCTTGCATTTTTGGTCGCTTTTGGGGTGAGCTTCACGCTCCAGAAATTCTGGGCGTTCCAGGATACGCGAGCGACGGCTCGGATAGTCGGCGTGCAGGGGAGCGTGTACTTCGTCTTTGCGTGCTGCAATCTTGCCCTGAATACGTTGCTGATGTATGTCTTTGTCGAGATGTTCCAGTGGTGGCACATGGCAGGACAGATTGTCGCAGGTGCGGCGGTTGCGTGCGTAAGTTTCTTTGTATACAGGCACGTCATCTTTAAGGTTGGGGCATCGCACACTTCTTAACGTTAATGGTCTGATACTAGACTTTCAATGCATATAGCTACTATTGTTGTCGGCTCGATAAAAGTATTCATTCGCTCGTTCTTCGTGCTGGGGTTCTTGCAGTGGTTCAATTTTTGGTTCATTGCCCATCGCGAGTGCGAGATAAAGATCGATACGATACGGATGTTCATTCGCGGAGGCCGTTTTCATAGGAAAGTTGTTGATATGTTCGTGGCGATATACTGCATCATTGACCGGGAGTACTTTCCTAAGGGGTTCGAGATTAAGTCGACAGACACGGTGGTCGATATTGGTGGACATATCGGTTCATTCACTCTCGCGGCAGCACGTGAGGCGCGTGAGGGAAAGGTGTATACATTCGAACCCGACGCTCTTAATTTCGGAATGCTGAAGAAGAATATCGAATTGAACCGCTTTTCTAATGTGACGCTCGTGAATCAGGCGATCGGCGCAAGAACAGAGGAGCGCGTTTTTTATCGCAACGAGCTCAATGATTCCAGCAGCAGTTTTACGCGCGTTGTCGGTGCAGGGTTCACTATCCGTACGAGTTCTTTGGCCGACGCTTTCGCGACTCATATGATCGAACGGTGTGATTTTATGAAGATGGACTGCGAGGGTAGCGAGTATGAGATTATGTTTTCGACGCCGGATGAGGTTTTTTCGAAAATAATGAAGATCGCGATAGAGGTCCACGATGCGCGTTATTTCAACCTTTCGCCAGAAATGAACAACGAAGAGGCTCTTCTCAAACGTCTGCACGTTCTGGGGTACAAGACCCGTGTCGTCAAAGAAACAACGCTCCATGATCTCGTTTTTGCATGGAGGGAATAGGCTCATGGCCCAGGTGTTGAACAAGATCAAAGAATTTGTCGTTAGACACCAGGATGCGATCGTGGTCGCCGCGGCTTTTTCTCTCGTGTACGGGAGTTTTCATATATTCGTACAGCAGAAGATATCTGCGACCGGTGAACGGTACGCCCCGGTCGTTGTTGAAGGCAATTATGATGAAGGCTATTACGCGCTTCGCGCGGCAGAGTTTTTTGCCGGCGACAGGATCGTTGGCGATATCAACCTTCTTGAATATCCTGATACTCCGGCATTCTTGCCTATGGGGAATCCTCTTATTCTCGGTTCCTTGGGCGGTATTCTCGGTTCGATCGATCGGGCCTTCATTGTCTCTGACTTTGTGTTTCCGCCGATCATATTCCTATTCGTATATCTTATATTTCGAGAATTGTGTGTACGGCGAGACGCCGCGATAGCCGCGAGCGCGGTCTTCATGGTCATTCCGCGTTTCGGACTTTTTCCAGCTCCCGGCACATTTTCATTCCTCGATGGGGTTCAGAGCCTTTACTTCTCTCGTTTCGACTATCCAAGCATCACGTTTCTATTCTTTGCGGGGGCTCTGTATTTCATCCTTCGGACCGTTCAGCGGAGCGATGTGCTGTCGCCATACGGTGCAGGTGTTTTTACCGGATCGTTGTTCTATACCTATATGTACGATTGGACCTATGTTGTTGGGGGACTATTCCTGCTCATTCCCATTCTCTTACTCCAAAGGAACTTCGGGGCCGTGAAGCGTGTTGCGCTCTGTATATCTGTCGCCGCTGTCATATCGATGCCCTATTGGATCAATACGGTCTCTCTTTCGGCGATACCGACATTTCCAGATCTCATGGAAAGGGTTGGCATCGAAAAGGGAAGGTCATTTCGTCTTGAGGTCGTATGGCCGACATACGTTCGCGCGCTCGGTCTTACCGTTCTTGTTTGGATGATCGGCGCATTGCGCAGGAGAAAGGGTTTGATCGCTTTTCTTACAGCATATCTTCTTCCGATCATTGTATTGCTCAACCTTCAACTTATCACGGGCTTTGTTCCGCATCCCGATCATTGGCACAGGACCCAATTCTTGATCCTCGCGGCCACTCTCACAGTCATCGGCCTCGAGTTCGTACGATCCTATGAATTCGCCTTCAGTCGTTTGCCGCACGCGCTCATGCGCACGGTCCCCATCGTGCTTGTTGGGACAAGTCTTGTGTGGGGGCTGTATAGTCAGGAGGTCCTTGCGGCGCGACAGTTCAAAGAATTTACGCTCGATCCCAGTCATCGAGCGGCGTATGAATGGTTGAAGGAGAACACACCCCGAGACTCTGTTGTGGGAGTCCTTTCGCCCCGCACCAATGATGAGATAATACTTTACACTGATAATAATATATTCGTACCAAACGGTCTTCACACCGTCGCCCCCACTGACGAGATATGGCGACGGTCCATGGCGCTTGCGAGGACGCTTGGACTTAGCGGGGAAGAGTTTAGGTCCTATGTCGGGTCCAGTGTTCTCTATCTTTTCGTCGATGCGTATCGGAATGCCGAGTTCAATAGTTATATGAAGAGCACGGTTCGTAAGGTGCCGGAGGATATTTTGAATGAGAGAGTCGAGGAGTATTTTGGGCTCGAGAAGTCAGATATCTTCGCTCTCCCCCATAGCCTCGATTTCGTTCTTGTAAGTTCGCGCGATAGGGGGTTTGGTGTCGATGATACGTACATCGGATCGGTCGGACGAGAGGTCTATCGCAACGACGATGTTGTGATATACGCGGTCAACGAGTGATATGAGGATACTTTTCATTACACAGGTTGTCGATAAGAATGACGCTGTTCTCGGTTTTGTTCACGGGTGGCTCGCGGAGCTCTCGCGGGTCTTTGAACATATCCACGTGATCTGCCTCAAGAAAGGAGAAGTCGAGTTGCCGCCAAATGTCATCGTCCACTCATTGGGCAAAGAAGGGGGCGAATCGCGGGCGAAGTATGTCCGGCGATTCTTTTCATATGCGATCGGTCTGCGTAAGGAGTATGAGAATGTGTTCGTGCACATGAATGCCGAGTATGTCATTCTTATGGGCCTTTTGTGGCGCCTGTGGGGTAAAAAGATAGTTCTTTGGTACAACCATACCTACGGTACTTGGCGAGCGGATATCGCGATGACTCTCGCTCATATCGTCTGTCATACGTCACCGTACGCTTTTACCGCGGGAACACCCAAGTCTGTTCGTATGCCAGCGGGTATCGATACAAAGGTCTTTAGACCCGACCGTTCAGCGGATCGCATTCCCGGCTCCATCCTCTATCTCGGGCGCATCGCTCCAGTGAAGGGGGTGCATACGCTGGTCGAAGCTGCGAAATTGCTCTCTTCAGGGGGGATAGATTTTTCGCTTGATATATACGGCGGAGCCCTGCCGAAAGACGCGGAATATCTGAAGTCGCTGGAAAAAAATGTCGTTCAAGGGGCGCTTGAAGAAAAAGTCTTTTTCAGAGGAGCGATCGCGAACAGGGAAGCACCGAAAGTTTTTTGCACGCACGAGATCTTTGTGAACCTAACGCCCGCCGGCAATTATGACAAGACCGTTCTTGAGGCGATGGCCTGTGGTGGGATTTCAGTTGTATCGAGCAAGGCTTTTGCCGATATCCTGACCCCGGAGTTTCGGTTCGAGGAAGGAAGCGCTGATGATCTGGCCCGCGCGCTCGAACGCAACCTCGCACGCTCGGGGGAGGAACAGAAACAGATTGGCGAGACCTTTTCAAAATATGTTCACGACACGCACGACTTGCAGTTGTTAGCAAAGAAGATCCGAGGACTCTATGGAAATTAATCCGAAAATTTATTATATTGCGCACTGCCGTTTTCCGTCGGAGCGCGCTCATGCGGTGCAGATTGCCAAGATGGTGGAGGCAATGCGTCTTTTAGGCGCCGATGTCGAACTCGTCGTGCCGAAAAGGAAGAATAAAATAACAAAAACAGCGAAAGATTTTTATGGTCTTAAAACAGAGATTCCCGTTCATTATGTAAAGGTGTTTGATCTGTATCGTTTTGGAAGGGTGGGATACCTTTTGTCGGGTATTTCTTTCATTATTTCCTATTTACTATTTTTCCATTCACGAAAATCTGAAAGATTTTCGCTCTACACCATCGACATGGACCAGTTCTCCTTCATCGGGGTTAGTTTTCTCGGCGTGCCGTTCACAATGGAGGTCCATGACGCTAAAAAGTACGGCTGGTTCTTTAACCGCATGTTTGTGCGCGCGCAAAAGATTTTGACAATAAACAACATCATCAAAAAAGAGTTGGTCGAGAATTTCAAACTTCCGCCGGAAAAAATCCTCGTTCATCCGAACGGCATCGATATCGAACTCTTCTCGCAGGAGGTGGATAAGGGCGCATGGCGGACGAGATGGAATATTGAGCTCGATAAACCCCTCATACTCTATGTCGGTAAGTGTTATGACTGGAAAGGTCTTGATATCTTTGATGAGGCGCTCAAGGCGCTCCCTGACGCAAACTTCGCTTTTGTAGGGTGTACGAAGGAGGAGGTTGAGAAGGTAACGGGGAAGAAGTCGGATTACCACAATGCTCTCTACTTCGGTCAACAACCATACGCCGATATGCCGAAGTGGATGAAATCAGCCGACATTCTTTTGGTCATTGGTACCAAGAAGAACGAATACTCCTATTTACACACCTCCCCGATGAAGTTGTTCGAATATCTGCCGACCGGTGTGCCGATCCTTGCCGTCGGGACTCCCGCGGTCAAAGACCAGGTTACCGAGAGCGAGGTCTTCTTCTACGAACCCGATGATGCGAAAAGTTTTATTTCCCAGATCCGAAAAATCCTCGACGACAAAACGCTTGCTCAAAAAGTCGCCGTGAATGCTAAAATCTCGGCTCAAAAATTTTCTTGGATGGTTCGCGCGCGATCAGTGCTGAGTCGTTAGGATCTTTTAAAGATCCCCGCGAGTGTTTCCGCAAACCGCCTACTCGAGAATTTTTCGAGGACTTTCTTTTGAGCGGTTTGGCCGAGACGTGTTCGCAAACCTTCGTCGGAAATGAGTTTTTGTAGTGCCTCACGAAGCGCCACAGGATTACTTGGCGGGACAAGAAGTCCGTCGACACCGTTCTCGATATAGTCGCGCACGACCGCCTTGTCGCTCGCGATGACCGCCTTGCCCGAAGCCATCGGTTCAAGATATCCGTACTGGCCGGATGTATCGGAGCCTTTGGGGTCGTTCCAGTCGCGAAGAGGAACGACCGCAAAAAACGCGCCCTGATACAGCGCCGGCATTTCGGAGTAGGGGACATGTAAAAGGAGTTCGACGTTTTGTGGAATTTCTAGACCGGCTACAACCTCCTGTTTTGTCGCAACTTTTACTTTGATTGGCAGATCCTTAACGGCCTCGAAAAGAGTTTTATAATCTCGGCCGGGATCGCGTCCGACGGCGAGAATGTAGTCGCCTTTTTTCGGATTATTTTTCGACCCATCAGCAAATCGTTTCGCATCAATACCTATCGGTGCAAAAACGATTTTTTCTTTAGCAAAACCTTTCTCAAGCAAAAACTTTTCCTGTTCCTTTCCGGTGCAGACTATCACGTCCAGACTTTCAATCGCTTTGCGCGTGACGAATCCTGAAAGCCCCCCAGCGTTCCTTTTGAGTGCGTTCGTAAGGAACGTGTTGTAAATGACGAATTTCGGTTTTTTCCAGCCCAAAAGATATTTTGCGACAAAAATTAACGGCAGCCCGGCGCAGATAAAGACGACATCATAGTTTCGTATCGCAAAGAGGTAGGGAAGATGAACTAGATTAAAGCTCGCGCTGCGTAGCCATTCAGAGAGCGGCCACTCAAGGAACTCCGCGTCGACACCAAGTTCGTCCATATAGTTAAGACCCAAAAGTTGCGTGTCGGGATTTTTACCAGCCTTCCAGCTAGCATAAAATTCCTTACGCTTGCCTGCGTAGAGATAGAGGACATGAGGCTTTGTATCTCGGGCCATCACCGTATTATGTAACTAACGGGAGTCTAAACCTAGATATTGACACTTTTATTTTATTAGGCATAGTGATGGATAGGTTCCGATGAACCAGGGCGTACCTGGTGAAGGAGGGTCTAAAGGGAAGTATCTCATATGACAAGCAGGTTGCTCTATTCACTCGGCGTTATCTTTCTCGCCACTCTGATCGCCTTCTTTTTTGTCAGCGGTTTTGCCCGTGCGCTCCATATCAGTCTGACCGTCGAGGGAACATTCTTCCTTGTCGGTTCGATGTTCATCGGAAGTGCCGTTTCGATCTTTGCCGCCAACGTGGTCGTTGGTATTTGGAAAGAGTATGATACACCCGCACGATGACCGACCGGGTATTTCCTGGTCGAATGACCGCTCCTCACCCGGGCGGTTTTTCATAGAGCTATTGACATGTACCAAAATATATTAAATACTAAAGGCAGTAAGGGGTCTTAGAGCGTGTGCTCATGAGACCGATCGCTTCGATCCACTTTGCAATAAGTGCCGAACAGTACAGTTCGTTGAAACATCAGGTTGCCCTCAGGTAACCGAGGAAAGGCATAGTTAAGCTATGAGATCATTACTGAAATGGATGTCAGGCCATCCGATAAAAGCCTGTTTGTTCGCGGTGGTATTCACCTTCACAGCGGCAGTCGTCGCTCTTACAGGCATCCCCCTCAAGGCGGGTATCGTGGCATACGCTGGTCTGGTCGTGCTTTTTGCGCTCATCATGCGGCGAGATATTCGCCGGGCGGTCGCGACCATCATCGTAGTGTGTTGTATGCTCGCGCAGAACCAGCGCGTTCAAGCTGCAGACCCGAGTCCCATCCCTGTGAACTTCGTGGGGTTGGAAAATGACGGTATGCAATTCAACGCAGACCAGTTCCTGATCCCTCTTTTTCCTGTCGAGGAACAGCAGATACAGCCTGCCGCGGGAGGAGTGGCGATCGGAGTCGTGGTCGTAGTCGTTGGAGGTGTTGCCGTCTATTTTTTGGCGAAAACATGCCAACGCCTCTTCCCGAAGACGCCGAAACCGAACACCAACGCTCCGCCCGATGAGCTTATCGGTATTCTCGGCGCCGCGGGAGTAGGTTCAAGCGATGACTACGCAGCCTCGTGGATGTATAGCAGTTACAGCTCGTGTTACTTCCCGGGAGACTTCCGGGCGGCCGCTGGCGGTTCTGAAACAGAGGTACCGACCCTCATGGAGCTCGATGGTACCGTTTTGTACGGCGAGAACGGACTTGAGTTCCGTTTGGCTACGACACAAAAGCTTAGCGTCGAGGATAACATGCAAGGGCCTGCTGGTTTTGCGTCAGACCTGGCGGCAAACGGTATCACGTTTGGCACCGTTGGGCAGATGTCCTTCGGTAAGAATGGACGTCCTGTGTCTGCGGCAGAGGTTCCGATATCGTTCTCAAGCAATGACGGCACCTCTTATACCGTGACCATCTCGAATGGCAACCCGACGTATTCGGTTGCTCTTGAGCGCTCCTCTGATCTTGTTGTATGGGAAACGGTGTCGACCGCAAATATCAGTGTCGGCCAGAGGATCAGACTCCTTGATGCAACGGTCTCGAACCAGATGTTCTATCGTTTCCGGCCTCTTTGAGCGTCGCGTGACTGGGGGTCTTGAGAACCCCGATGATAGTTCGACCCCTCCACAACGGAGGGGTTTTTGTTTTAAGATCGGGCATTGTTCGCTCGTGGTATACTCTTCATCGATGAAGCGGATACTTTTGGGCATCGCTGATAAGACCGGTATTACCGCGAAGATACCGCGTACGCGGATTGACGCTTTTTTGCGCTCGAATGGGACGGAAAAGCGAACACTCGACTTGGGTGGAGGGGATAAGCCGTACCGGAAGTATTTTCCGAATAGCGTGAGTGTGGATATTGAAAAGACGACGGGCGTTGATATCGTTGCCGATGCCCATGATCTGCACATGATCAAGGATGGCGAATTCGAATCTATCCTTTCGACGGAAGTTCTCGAACATCTTCATACGCCGGAAAAGGCGGTCGCCGAGATGTACCGGGTTTTGAGACCGGGCGGAACGCTCATCCTCACGACCCGTTTTGTTTTTCCGTTGCACAACATTCCCGGCGATTATTTCCGCTACACGCGTTACGGGCTCGAACATCTCATGAAGAGGTTTTCGAAGGTCGAGATAACCGAGGAGGCGGGAACGATCGAGACGATCGCCGTACTTTTCGAGCGTTTGGCGTTTCAGACCGATACTTTGTGGTGGAAGCCATTCTCTTTTTTTTGGCTTATCTTGTCGAAGGCCACCCTTCTTTTCCGCTTTGTCATTACGCAGGAATACGGCGATGTTACGCGCAAACAGAAGACCCGCTCGATCCTTTCAAGCGGATACTACGTAAAAGCGGTAAAATGATCCTATGGTAAAGGGTCTCCGATGGCGGATCCATAATGCGTTCATTTTCGTCTACGGAATTTTTTTCGTGCTTATCAATGGAAAGGCAACGCGCAAACCAAAGAAGTTCGAACGGGTCGTTGTGTTCCAAAATGCCAAGATGGGGGATATGGTCTGTACGACGCCAGTCTTTCGCGCATTGAAAAAAACGCATCCTGATATCCGCCTGTGCGTTGTGGGCGATCCTTTGAACCACGATCTATTGAAGGACAATCCAGATGTCGATGAGTACATTGTTTTTGAAGGGGTGATGGACTGTGCCCGAAAGATTCGCATGATGCATTTCGATGCTGGGTTTCTTGTCGCACCGAGCCCTGATGGCTTGGCGGCGCTTCTCTTTTCGAAAACCCCGTTCGTGGTCGCACCTCGCGTCGAAGGAGGGAAGCTTTTGTACGAGACATCGACCTACCGGTTGCTGTCGAAGTTCGTCGCGCAGGCGCCCCACGTGCTTGGTCAGTATGCGGCTCGGGAGTACCTGAAGATCTTGGAACCCATCGGCATTACCGAGATGGACACGAAGAAACATCTCGACTATTCCGATTGGGCAGAGGAGGCGGTGAAGAAGTTCTTCGCTGTCGAGAATATACTGGCCGGGAGCGACTGCGTCGTCGGAGTTGCGCCTTCAGCAGGGAACAAGGTGAAGATTTGGCCGGCCGATCGTTTTGCCAAGGTTGTCGAACATCTTCATGCGCGAGGTGCGAAGATCGTTATTATCGGCGGGGGCAGGGATAGGAAAGAGGTGGACGGGCTCAAGGGTTTTCTCGGTAAGGATATTAAATATCTCGATGCCTTTGGCCGGTTCTCGATCGATGAATTAAAGGCGTTCATTTCCAAGCTTTCTCTTCTTATCGCACCTGACACGGGCGTCGTCTATATCGCAGAAGCATTCGGTGTTCCTACTGTCGATATTGTCGGTCCGGTGGATGATGCCGACCAGCCTCCCCGAGGCGAATTTCATGCTATTGTTAAGGCCCCGCGGAAGAAGGCGGCGATGGGGGTTCTCCAGAATAAGGGATATGACCCTAAAGAAGTGAGGCGGCAGATCGAAGATATCAGTGTCGAGATGGTATGCAATGCAGTCGATGCGATGCTCTCGAAGATCAAGAAATGTTAATACGCGTATGAAGGACAGATTTTCATATAAATTCTATTACCACATCCTCCGTCGGGCAATAAGTCAGACGATACGGCCGGGGAGGCGCGTCAAGAGAAGCGAATCATTCGTCAAAGAGGAGTACACGGGTAATTACGGGACCGAGACGAACTACGATTTCATGTACAAGCGGCAAGATGTGTTCCTCGACGGACGCAAGGCGTTGTATCCGGTCATCGAGTACAAGAAGGTCATGATGCGGATGTTTGCGGACAAGCTGTCGTCCTTTGCGCCGGATAGCCTCTTAGAGCTCGGAAGTGGCCGCGGCTTTAACATCCTCACATTGGCGATACTGTGCCCCTCGATACGGAGGATACGCGGTGTTGAACTTTCTCCTAAGGGGGTGCTTCAAGCCAAGGAGAATCTCAAGAATCCGCCGGTGGATATATTAAGGCACCTTACCGGCCTTTCCCCAGAGGAAATACGGAAACGTTTGGCTGGCCGAGATATCGATTTTGTCGAAGGAAGTATCAGGGAGCTTCCGTTCAAGGATGGGGAGTTTGATGCGATCTATTCGAATTCTGTCATTGAGCAGATACCCAATGATTATTACAAGGTTTTTGCCGAGGCCTCTCGTGTTGCCGCGAAGGTCGGCATTTTCAGCGAGCCGTTCTTTGAGGCACAACGGTATCATCCATTCAAATTACTTCACCTGAAGAACATCGACTATTTCAGAGCTTCATTTTGGGAGGTCGAAAAGTGCGGGTGGAAGGTCTTTCAGTATGAGACCCCGAACCTCCAAAAGTACGTTTTTGCCACCGGCATGCTGACTGCGGTCAAAAAGCTTCCCGGCGCCTAAGAGCGGGGCTCGGAGCGTCTATGGACAAACCATACATCTCTCGGTATGGTGGTACGGGTTTTGTGCAATTTTGCCGGTTCTTGCGGTTATACACCACAAGACCAGCTAACGCAAAAAATAAGTACCATGAACATTGGAAACAAAGAGATCGGCTACAACACGACCCCCTTCGTCATTGCTGAGATCGGGATCAATCACAACGGCGATCTTTCGGTCGCCAAGCAACTGATCGACCTCGCGGTCGCTGCAGGTTGTCATGCGGTCAAGTTCCAGAAACGGACGATCGACGTCGTGTATCCGCCGGAAGAGCTTGCTCGTCCTCGTGAGAGCGTGTTCGGTTCGACGAACGGAGACCTCAAGAGGGGTCTCGAGTTCGGTGAGAAGGAGTATCGAGAGATCGATGTGTACTGCAAAGAGAAGGGCATCATGTGGTTCGCATCCCCGTGGGATGAGCGCAGCGTAGATTTCCTCGAGAAATTCGATCCGCCGTGCTACAAGATCGCATCTGCGTCGGCAACCGACAAAGACCTCCTTCTTCATATCAAGTCGAAGGGGCGCCCGGTTATCGTTTCGACCGGCATGATGGATGATTCCATGATCGACAAGGTCGTCAAGATCTTGGGCGAGAAGGATCTCATCATCCTGCATACCACGGCGACCTATCCGGCCGATAACAGCGAACTCCATCTGCGGAACATTCCGCGCCTCATCGCGAAGTATCCGAGGGCCTTCATCGGTTACTCGGGACATGAGGTTGGCGTGTGGTCGACGCTTGTCGCAGCTGCGCTTGGCGCCTGTGTCATCGAGCGTCATATCACGCTCAATCGTGCGTTGTGGGGGAGCGATCAGGCGGCAAGTCTCGAAGCCCCAGGTTTGGAGCTTCTTATGAAGCAGCTTGAGCTTGTGCCCGTATATCTTGGCGAGGGTAAGAAACGCGTTTTGGAACGTGAGGTTCCGATTGCGAAGAAACTTCGCCGCAAGGATACCATCTAGACATCGTCTAGAAAACCGCTCCCTAGGGAGCGGTTTTTATATGCCGAGGAATGGTTTGAGTATCTTTGTGTGGAATTCTTTGGTCTCGTTCCTCATGTTCTGCCAGGCAAGCCGGCTGTCATTCTTCACTTTTTCTTTGTGCTCGAGTGCAAAGAGTATTTTTTCGACCAGTGTCTCTTCGATCGCGGGGTCGAATATATCTATGCCGTAGTCGGTAAGCCCTGCTGCTTTTAAGAACTCGGTCATACGGGATTGCGATGTCAGAGCGATCATCGGCGTATTCACCGCAACGGAAGGTGACATCGAGTGGACCCGCATTGAAAGCGAGAGGTCGGCCTTTTTATAGAGGTCATAGAAATATCCCGTCTGAGAGACGCGCGCCATGCCTGTCGATACGAGGACCTGATGAGGAAATCGCAGGGGGCACAGGGGGATGAATTCACTGATCGCTTTGTAATCATCGAAATAGTGAGGCGCCAAGATGACGTTGAGCTCGTGTCTTGTATTGACCTTTTCAAGTGCTCGGGCCAGTTTCTTCAGGAATTCTTTTCTTCGGGCATCCCATCCAGGAATCTTCTTCCAGAGTTTGAGCAAGGTTTTTTCAGGGACCCATGACCCCATGATGCTCCAGGCGAGTTCACGACCTGCTCCACCGAAGCGATAGACCTCATCTTCGTTATTGAGCGATAGAACGATATTTTTTTTCTTCGGGTGGATCTCCGGGTGCTCGTGATCCGTTGTCTCAAGGTAGAGGGCTGGATCGGGTGTGATGTGTATCTTGTCGCCAAGCTTTCGGCCGAGGATACCCTCGAGCCATTCTTTGGTCCCGTCGTTGCGGACAGAGAGGAGTATCTTCGGGTTCTTCAAGAAATATTCGAAGGAACGTTTTAGAGCGTCAAGGTTGTGATACCGCTGATTCTTCCAGTGTCTGAACGAGATGCCGTAGAAGATCACGGGTTTCTGTATCTTCTCCCAGAGCGGAAGAGGGAGTTCAACTCGAGTGCCGGTATGTATCTGGTGTCTTTGGCCGTTTAAGGTCACGGCTGCGCCGACAAGAAGTCCGTCAGATGAATTCACCAAGTCCACGAATGACTGGTCAAAATTCTTGACGCCGAAAGTGTAGTCGTCCCACGCCTCGCCTTGAAGGGTGATGGCCGGAAGGTCTTCGCACAGGCTTCGCTCCGTGCCGGAGATAAGCGCGCCGTTGCCGACGTTCGTACTACCGAAATTTGCAAGGTGGATGAGGCGCATGGTGGTTGATTCGTTGCAATTCTAACAACGTTTCCGTCTCCTCTCAAGTTTTTGCTCCGGGCGCTTTTCGGGTATTATGGTGTGTATGGAAAAATTCCGCTTCATATTGAAGGAGGTTTGGAAGGGGAACAGTCTGTGGCGCGCGCTCACGCACGAGGCATTCAGGCGTATCGAAATATCCGGAACGGTGTTCGACCTGGGGAGTGGAAGCAAACAGGCCTATTTTTCATATCTTACGGAGAGGCCCCCCGTTACCGTTCTGAACTTCGATCAGAAGGGAACGACCACGACTCCACCGGTGAACCTCGAGACCGATCGTATCCCTCGGCCCGATCAAAGCGCAGATATGGTCATTATGTGCAATATCCTCGAACATCTGTACGCCCACGATTTTGCCCTTAAGGAAGCATACCGAGTGCTGAAGTCAGGAGGAAGACTTGTCGGATTTGTCCCGTTCTTTTGTCATTATCATGCGGGACCGCACGATTATTTCCGCTACACCTTCGAAGCACTCGAGAAGATGTTCGAAGGGGCCGGTTTTAGTGCCGAGGCCTCGAAGAGGGGTATTACCGCCCTGGGGTACGGTCCATTTGCCGTGTCGTATCATTCGGTCTTCTTTCTCTCCATCCCAAAGAGGACCCGTCGGCGATTAAAACTCATCATTACCGCTTTCATGCCGCTCGCTCTCGCGCTTGATAGGCTCTTCATCAAGATATATCCAAATTTACCCAAGGAATTTCCGCTAGGCTATCAATTCGATATCAAAAAGTAGTTACTCCAGGAGCCCGAATTTTTTGAGTACCGCCTCCGTTGTCTTCAGGTCCTCCGGGTTGTCGATATCTGTGAGCTTTTCTCTTGATACGACAAGGGCCCGCACGTCGGCTCCCCACACCTTGTCTTTTTTTATAAGCTTCGTTTTTGTTGCGTAGACGAGACCGACGGGTTGGAAGGCTTTCGGCAATATCTGTCGAGGTACGTCAGAGCCTGGCGCCAAACGATTCAGTTTTGTAATGAACGAGGTGATCGGACGAACATGGTCTTTTGTTCCGTCTTCAAGCAGAAGCATTTTCAAGGGGTGGAACCCCTCGTGCTCGATGACGGTGCGGACCGAATCGCACCCCGTGTCGAGCATCAGCTTGATCGCCGCATCAATGTCTTCAGCGGTGCGCGATGGCGATGTCGGTTGGAGAAAAAGTACAATCTCCGGTTTCCATCCGCGTTCTTTTTCGAGCCAAAGAACGGCGTGTTTCAAGAATTCGATGTCGGGGGATGTGTCGCCAGAAAGTTCCTTGGGTCGTAGGAAGGGAACATCCGCTCCGAATGAGCGGGCTGTTTCGGCGATCGCCATATCATCGGTCGAGACGATCGTTGCGTCAATGAGTTTTGATCTGTGCGCTTCGCGTATCGAATAAAAGATCAGAGGTTTGTTGCCGACGAATGCGATATTCTTGTGGGGAATGCCTTTTGATCCTCCGCGGGCAGGAATAATCGCGATGATGCGGGGGGTAGGTGCTGGCTTCGGGGTCCGTTTCATATGCATTAAAACTATCGCGTCCGCTTTCTTTTTACCAGGGATTCTATCCGTTCGGTGGCCACTTCGCCGGCCCGCGTAGTATCGCCGCGCGGTCGGATATAGGTGCGAAAATAGGCGACTCGTTGTTCTTTGTTCGGGTCACGGGCATCAAGGTAACCTGATACGAGCGAGGCGAACTCTTTCGGCGTGTTGGCGACAGCGACCGCGCCAGTCGCGAGGAATTTCTTGAAATGTGTTCCGCCTTGCACAGCTCGAAACTCTTCGAATCGCAGGACGATTGCCGGTTTCATTTGGATAGAGATGTCGATGATCGCTGTTGTGTTAATTGCCGCGCCGCAGATGGAGTGGTAGACGCAGTCGTAGAGGAGTTGGTAATCAGCAAGCGTGTTCATAAGAGCGTTCTCTTTCGGGATGGCGACCGCGTTGTGGATATGCATATCGCGGAATGCCTCTGTGTGCATGGGGTGAGGGCGGGCGATGATCTGCATATCTTTGAGTCGCGTGTCAGCGTGAGTGTCGAGAGCTTTTCGGAGCATCTCGACGACGACCGGACCATGGCCGTCTTTCAGGCGCTTATCTTTGCCGCTGTATGAGAATCCGAGGTACAACATGATAGGTTTCTTTGGATCGAAACCGTGTTCCTGGCAGAACTCCTCCCGGGTTTTCGAAGGCTTCATGCCAGAGAGCCAGTTGTCGAATTGGAATGCGCCGACGGTCTCGATCTTTTCTTTGGGGATATGGTGATGTTCGATCGTCTCGGCGACCTGCTCGTCGTTCCAGACCAAGAGAAGGTCCGGTTCTATCTGGATCAACCCTTTCGTGGTGAGCGTATCCCAACTCAAGAGGGGGATAACAGTCGGGATACCAAGGTGCTTTGCAGCTTTGAGATATTCGAGGTCGAGGGCGCGGCTCGGCAGGTTTCGATAGGCGATGAGGACAACATCGGGCTTTACGTCTTGTATCTGGGAAACGATCGCGGACACGGGGGGTGTTAGTCGTTCAATAAGCCTCATCGTTTTATCGCACAGACCTGTGCGTATGAGACCGTTGGTGATCGCGGGAAAGGTTTTGATCGCCCCGCGGATGATGGTCGGTAGGAAGTTCACCCAACGGTCTCGGTAGAATGGCGCTTGGCCTTGTATGGAAAGATAGCGGCGATAGGTTCGTATCTCTCGTGCAGGGAAGAGTATCTTTTTGATAAGACCCTTTCGGAGGAAGCCGAATTCATAGGTGAATCCACGGGTCTCTTTTTTGTATGCCTCAACGGTGTCCGTTGAGAATTTCTTCTTCTCTCGGGGGTCGAAAACAACATGGACATCGTGGCCGTTCTTGGATAGGGCGGTGATGATGCTCTTGTACGGACGCAGTTGGCGGATGGCCCTCATGTAGAAGAGGATTTTCATGTTCGGCTATTGTAACGTGGGCTCTACGCGCTCGCAAACACGGGTTCGAATGGCTTTTGCCGCGCATGCTTGGTATAGTTTTATAGTTTCGAGGCTTAACAGAAACGTTTTTAAGGCATTTGAAGTTATACAGAGTGCTTTCATGAAGGGCTCTGCCGCCAAGATACTCATACCGATCAGCAATTCTTTCTTCGTTCGCAATTTTTTGCGCGGAGGTTTTTTGTCTTTGTTCGAATTCACGGGCATCAGTTTCGTCTTTGCCGTTCCGAACGAGAAGCTTGAATATTACAAACAGGAGTTCACTGACCCGCGAGTTCGGTTTGTCGCAACGCCGGAAGTGGCGCGTCCGAGACTCGAGAAACTCTTCAAAGAGATAGAGGTCTCAAGCATTCCCACGCACACGGTCAGGATGATGCATTGGTTCTATTTTCTCCGAAAGGGAACGAAACAATGGTTCCCGATACGCGCTGTCATTTTTTGTTTGCGCATGATGTTGTGGTTCGCGGGGCACGTGCCGTTATGGCGCTCGTTCGTCCGTTCTCTGTACCGCATATTCCGCGACAAGGAGCACGCTCTCTTCATTGCCCAGGAGTCTCCCGATATCGTCTTTGCGCCGACCATGATCTACGGTAGTGAATGGATCTTTCTCAAAGAGGCTCTTCGCAAGGGCGTCCGCACGGTCGGCATGACCTCGAGTTGGGACAATCTTTATGCGAAGACCTTTGTTCGCGTGAAGCTCGATGCGCTTTTGGTGCAGACGGAGATCATGAAAAGGACGGCACGGCGGTACTCGGGGATTCCAGCTTCTTCGATCTATGTCACCGGCGTGCCGCAGTATGACCGGTATTTCAACGCCCCGCCTCTTATGTCGAGGGAGAATTTCATGAAGAGTATCGGGGCTGACCCGTCGAAGAAACTTGTCGTCTATGCATTCTCGGGCAAATCGACGGCCGAGCTCGATATGGCCGTTGTGCGCAAACTTTCTTCGTATATCCGCGACGGTGGTTTTGGTGGTGCAGAGCTCTTGCTTCGGCCATATCCAAAGCGGGACATGTCGCAGGAGAAGGTCGACGCTCTTATAGAGGAGCTCGGCATACGCGCTCTGCCGTCGGCGGCAAAGGTGGGAGAGGGTAAGAATGCGTGGGAGTTCGATGAGAAGGCGCTTTCGCTCCTAACGAACACGCTGGCGCACGCTGATGTCGTGGTGACCGCGTGCTCGACATTCCTCGTCGAAGCGGCGGTCTTTGGTAAGCCTGAGATATCCATCGGTTTCGATATGGAGCCGGGTCTTAATTATTGGAATTCGGCGCGTCGATTTTTCGATTGGGACCATTTGAGGGATCTCTCTCCGCTCAAAGGTGTCTATATTGCTCGGAGTTTCGATGATCTCGTCTCTGCTGTAAGTGATTATATCCTGCATCCTGAACATGACGCCTCGGGTCGGAAGGCCATCGTCCGAGAGCAGTGCGTATTCACTGACGGGCGTTCCGTCGAACGGGTCGCGGAGCTTATCCGAGGGCCGGCTGGTCTTTTGTCTGGCGGGATATAATGCGTATTCGCGTATGACAAATGTCACAAGAACAATTTTGATCACATTCTCTGACCACACGGTCTTTCGCAATCTCTTTCTTTTTCCGGGAGGGTTCTTTGATCAACTACGAGAGCGGTTGGCTTCTGATAAAGGTACGCGCGTTGTCTTTCTCATGAGGACCCGCGATAAGGAAAAGTATGATGCCATGTTCGATACGGACCTGAAGGATCGCCTCATCGCTTGCTATGCCGACGCTCCCGCTCGAACGACCAGTCTTCGCAAGCTCTTCAGGTTTTTCTATGCGTATTTTGTTTTTACCGATACGACCAAGATATTAGTGACGATCGGCATGCGCGTCGGCGAACCGCCAGCCGCGAGCAATAAGCTTTTGACGCCGGTCCGTTGGCTCATTGCGCATACCGTAGGCAAGATGACCTTCATGCGTCGCCGGTTTGTGCCGTGGCTTTTCTCGAAGATCTACGAACATGACAGGACATTCAAGGATGTTTTTGATGTATACAAACCAGACCTCGTCTTCAGTGCGCATATCTACGGCGATTATGACGCTCATGTTCTGGCCGAGGCGCGCCGACGAGGTATACGGACCGTTGGGATGCCGTCGGGGTGGGACCATGTCGACAAATATTTTCTACCATTCCACGTCGACCGGCTGTTCGTGCCGAGCGAGCAGGTGGCGACGCACGCGATGAAGTTTCAGGGGTACTCTCGGAGCGAGATCAGCATCACCGGGTATCCGCACTTCGATTTCTTCACGAGTAAGAGGGCGGAGATGCCGCGCGAGGAGATACTCAAGCGTTTTTCGCTGCCTCCAGGGAGCCGCTATATTTTTTACGTATCAGGGAGTTCGTACTGTCCCGATGAACCCGACATTATCGAGCAGGTCCTTCAGTGGATCGAAGAGGGTGTCTTTGGTCCGGACATACGCCTTGTTCTGCGTCCGTATCTCGGCAGTCGAAGCAAGGATAGGGAATTCGATGAGAAGAAGTTCAAACGTATCGCAACACATCCGAAGGTCGTCTACTATGACCATAAATCGTGGGATACGCTCGAGGGCAGTATCGTTTTCATGAATTTGATGCGCCATGCGGCGGCGGTCATGTGCGTCTACAGCAGCGTCTTCCTTGAAGCCGCGATCTTCGGGAGTCCTCTGGTCGCAACCCCCTTCGATGGCCATCATGTCCGGCCCTACTCTCGCTCCATTCGCCGTTTTTCCGATTTCGAACACTTCAAAGAAGTGCTCGAGGTGGGCGCTATCCGCGAGACATATTCTTTTGGCGAGCTTAAGAAGGCGCTTGTTGAATATCTGAAGGATCCAAGTATCGATCAGAAGAAGCGGGAGAGGATGAGACGCGAGGTTTGCGCGATATCCGACGGGCGCGCTTCAGCACGACTTTTGGATGCGGTCTTTGCCGCTGTTCCCGAGGTGCGTGCGGGAACGCTTTAATCGAAGGGGAAGTTGTAGTAAGGTGTGACTATCAATGATACATCGTATGAGCAAGAAGAATAAAAAACGCGCACTTGTCACGGGAGTTACGGGGCAGGATGGATCCTATCTTGTGGAGTTTTTGGTCAGTAAGGGGTATACGGTCTATGGGTTGGTACGGAGGACCTCGACCGATCCTCTGGCGCGTATCGAGAATTTTTATCGCAAGAATAGAGAAAATTTCATCCTTCTCAACGGAGACCTTCGTGACAGCGGGGCTATTGAGCGAGCACTTACTGAGGCGAAGCCGGACGAGATATACAATCTTGCGGCACAATCAGATGTCGGTATTTCATTTTCGTGCCCCGAGGAAACGCAAGAGATCAATTACCACGGGCTTGGACGCCTGGTGCACGCAGCTCTAAAGATCGTTCCGAAGGCGCGGATCTACCAGGCCTCGACGAGCGAGATGTTTGGCACCTCACCGTCACCACAGAATGAGAAGACACCATTCAAGCCGGTGAGTCCGTATGCTGAATCAAAGTACTGGGCGCATATGGACTATGTCGTCGGGTATCGCGAGAAGTACGGCCTGTTCATCTGTTCCGGCATTCTTTTCAATCACGAATCTCCCCGGCGTGGAAAGCATTTTGTTACTCGTAAGATCACGCACTCACTCGCGAGAATTCAGCTTGGAAGGCAGAAGGTGTTGGAACTCGGGAATCTCGGTTCGAAGCGTGACTGGGGTTTTGCCGGAGATTATGTTGAGGCAATGTGGCTCATGCTTCAGTCTAAGAAGCCGCAGGATTATGTTATTGCCACCGGCGTTCAGCATACGGTGCGGGAGTTTGTTACTGCGGTGGCGCACGAGCTTGGTATAGAGATCACCTGGAAGGGAAAAGGTGTCAATGAGAAAGGGTACGATCAGAACGGTAAACTCATTGTGACGGTGAACCCTGCTTTTTTCAGACCTCGAGAGGTGCAGGATCTTCGGGGTGATGCAGGTAATGCTATGAAAAACCTTGGCTGGAAACCCCACGTTTCTTTTGAGGGTTTGGTAAAGATGATGGCTAGGGCTGACGTTGAACTCGTTAAGCGACAAGAGGCATGAAAATTGCAATAGTGTTGCGCGAACTTTTGATGTCGGGCGGCGGTGAGAGGCAAGGTATTATGCTGGCGCGCGAACTTAGGGAACGGGGACACGATGTGACGATTTATTCGAGCGCCTTTGATCCAAAGCGCTGTTTTCCCGAGGAAACCAGTTCGCTCCCAATCAAGGCGCTCCCAATAGAGGAACTTCAGAGGATACGTACCAAGAAATTTTTTCTTCCGCAAACACTTGCTGTCGGGGCGCGCGAAAGTGAACTTGCCCGAGCTGTCGCGAGGCTAATACCAGTTTCGACCGAGGTCATCAATCCCAATGATAACTGGGGAATGAGGGCGGCGTACTACTTTAAGCGATATGCTCACGACTCGTTGGTATATACCAAGGACAAGCGTCCGAAAAAACCCGTGTCGGTAGTAATGCTCAATGATGTTGATACCGCTCGATGGACACTTTTCAATGACCCTTTATTTAAGCAACCTCAAAAGGGCCCTTTCAAGTATTTTTTAAGTTGGCTTAAGGATTATGCCCAATTTCACTTTGTTCGTGCGCAGGATACGATTGTGGTATTAAGCGACCGAACTGGCGGGCTTGTCAAAAAGTATTTTGGCCGTGAGGCGGTTACGGTGCGGAGCGGTGTTGATCACGAGCGTTTTAAATTTGTTCCAAGGAAGTTCCCTGGCGAAGGAAAGCCGCTCCGACTTCTCTCACACGGAATTTTTTATATTCATCGCCGCTATGAGGATACGATCCGGGCGGTCGATCTGCTTCGAAAGAAAGGCATCGATGCGCGGCTTGTAATCATTGGAGATTACACGCACAAAGCGCCGGCGAAAAAATATTTCGACTCACTTCAAGGATTAGTTCAGGAACTTAAGCTAGAGAGTGTTGTTACCTTTTCTGGCCGGGTGAGCGATGCCGAACTTTTGCAGTCATTCTATGATGCCGATGCGTTTGTTTCGGCCGCACACATGCAGACCTGGGGACTCGCACCGTTCGAGGCTCTCGCAACCGGACTTCCGGCAGTTGTTTCGACGACAATCGGGGCCTCGGAAATTCTAGAGGAAGGTAAAACAGCGATAAAGTTTGAACCAGGAAATCCCGAAAGCCAAGCCATGGCGATTGAGGGACTTTTTGAGAGCAGAGAGGTGTACGAGCGTCTTTCCCGCGATGGCAATGCCTTTGTTCGGGGACGACTCTCCTGGAAACGGTATGCCGATGATATGCTCGCGCTCTTTGAGCGAGCTCGTACAGGTAGGCGTAAGTCAGAATGATATAATCGTCTAGTTATGAGCGCTAAACAACCGATAGTTCTGGGTATCAAGACCACTTCGCACGACACCGGCGCGGCGCTTATCGCTAATGGCAAAGTGGTAGCAATCGCCGAAGAGAGGCTTAATCGAGTGAAGCATTCGCCCAACATGTTTCCTGTTCTTGCGATCGATTACTGTCTTAAAGCTTCAGGGTGTAAAGATGGTGATGTCGATCTCGTTGCGATTGATGAGTCTGGTTTGCGGAATACCGAAGAGAAGGTCAGGCGTTTCCATGAAAAGACATCGAACCGCTTTATGCGAGCGCGTATCGAGATCATCAATCATCATGACGCTCACGCAGCGTCAGCATTTTTCTGTTCACCATTCAATGATGCAGCGATACTCATCGTCGATGGTGCCGGAGAGAAGATCAAGACCTCTCTCGGTGTTGTCGGGACGGAATCCGAAACCATGTATCGTGGAACGGGCAACACTATCACGGAGATACACAAAACACTTCATATTCGCGAGCGCGCGCGTTACCCCTACACCTTCGGTGTGGGGAAGCTCTATACGCTTTTTACCGAAGGTCTGGCTAATCTCGGCCACTACAATGAGGGCAAGCTCATGGGGCTCGCCCCGTATGGAAGCGACGATCTTCTGAAGAGTTTTCCTGTCGAGCGGTTCATCAAGGAACATAATGGGGATATCGTGTGCAACGCGCGTATAACGTTCCCCGGGATAGAAGAGTTCTATGCGAAGAAGAAAGTGTATGGGGCGTTCGAGGCGGCGTTCCGTCGAGTGATGAGTTTTCTTGGAAAGAAGTTTTTGCGCTGGGGCGTTGCCGCTTCGTTCGAAGAGCCCGCGGTCTTTGACGAGGTTACGCTTCCATATCCTCGTCGGGCAAAGGAGTTGAAGCTTCCGGACAAGCGGTATAACGACGCGGCGTATCTGGCCCAGAAGGTCTTTGAAGAGGGGATGTTTTTGTGGGGTAAGAAGATAAAAGCGATCACGAATTCTGATACGCTCTGTGTTGCGGGCGGGGCGGGGCTCAATATCGATGCGAACAAGCGTTTTCTTGACGATGTCGGGTTCAAGCACCTTTTTGTCCAGCCTGGCGCTTCTGATACGGGCATCGCTCTTGGTTGTGCCCTATGGGCGTACCACCAGATCCTCAAGCAGCCGCGATTCTGGGAAATGAAGAGCGCGGCTCTGGGGCGTGAGTATACGGAAAACGAGGTCAGCGCGGCCATCAAGGCGCGCGCGAGTGAGATCAACGTCACACGCTCGAAGTCTGTTGCAGATGACGCCGCAGCTCTCATCGCTTCGGGCAAGATCATCGGGTGGTTCCAGGGAGGGGGAGAGTATGGTCCGCGAGCTCTGGGCCATCGCTCTATTCTCTGTGACGCTCGCGATCCGAACATGAAGGACAACGCCAACAACAAAGTGAAGCATCGTGAATCATGGCGCCCCTTCGCTGCATCTATCCTCGCAGAGAAGATGAGCGAGTGGTTCGATATCACTCACCCGTCTCCCTTCATGCTCTTGGCGTCGCAGGTGCATAAGGATAAACAGTCGAAGGTCCCTTCGATCGTCCACGTTGATGGCACTTGCCGTATCCAGTCAGTGACCCCCGAGAGCAATGCTAAGTATCACGAACTGCTACGAGCCTTTGAAAAGAAGACCGGCGTACCTCTTGTGTTGAATACATCCTTCAATCTTGCCGGTGAGGCGATTGTCGAGACGCCGGATGACGCCATTCGCTGTTTCTTGAGCACCAACATGGACGCGCTGGTCGTGCATGAACACGTTATTACGAAAAAGAAGTAACGAGGAGCCTATCCAATGAAGACGATATTCATCACCAGTTTTCATGTTTTTGTCTCCCGTAATATCCTATCGGCGCCCTTTTTTGATCTTCTTAAAAAGAGCGATGATTTTAAGATCGTCCTTATTGTTCCAGTGAAGAAAAAGGATTTTTTTGAGAAATGGTATGGGGGAAAAAATGTCATTGTTGAGGGTGTCGAAAGGAAGCTAACGAGGCTCGATGAGGTGTTCAAGGATCTTGCCGCTGCTACGATTCGAACAAAAAGTCGGTCTTTGATGCGTCGGATGAATCTGGGTTTTGAACGTTGGTATGCCCAGGCAATCTTTTTTTGGGCGCCGCTGGTCAAGAGACACGTTCCGGCATTATATGCTTTGGTCATGCCGCGTGATCGTTATGGATATCTTTTTGATAAATACAGACCTGATATCGTGTTCGCAACCGATGTATTCAGTTCGGTCGATATCATTCTTATGCACGAGGCCCGCCGCCGAAAGGTAAGGACCGTCGGGATGGTTCGCTCGTGGGACAATTTGATCGGTAAGGGCGGTTTTCGGGCAATGCCGGATACTTTGGTTGTGAACAGTGGCATCATAAAAAAGGATGCGATGAATATACATGCGATACCAGAAAAAATGATAAGGGTCATCGGTATACCCCATTATGATACCTATCTTAAAGGTCCGACCGTGAGCCGGTCTGAACTCTTGAGGTTGTATGGATGGGGTGAGTCTGCTCGTTTTGTCCTATTTGCCCCTCTGGGTAATAGGTTTTTCTCGAAGAATGATTTCGATAAAGGTATTTTGAAAATACTTCTTGATATCATACCTGCGCAGTACAAGATATTGGTTCGGTGTCCTCCCGCTGACACAGTTGATCTGGGAGACTTCGTGACCAGTGAACGTTTGGTGATCGAGCGTCCCGGGACGCATTTCGGTGAGGGTGAGAAAGCTATACGCGATACGGAGATCAGTCCTGTTGATGATGAAAAGCTGGCGGCGTCTGTTGCCTATGCGGAAGTTTTAGTATCTGGATTTACGACGCTTGTGGTGGATGCGGCCATTCTAGGGACCCCGACCGTATTAGTGAACTTTGACCCGGTCCGGACCTCGTACGAAGAAAGTGTCAACCGTCACTATGAGTTTGAGCACATGCAACCGATCTTAAAGAGTGGGGGGGTGCGTACCGCCGATTCTAAAGAGCGTTTGGTTGAATTTCTGAATACGTATCTTAAGGATAGAAAATTGGATGAGGAAGGAAGAAAGAGGATCGCTCAAGAGCAGAATTTTTCTCTTGATGGGAAGTCGAGCGAGAGACTGTTGCAGGCACTCAAAGATATTTCATAGAAAAATAAATGGCTACAGCACACATCCTTCCTGTGGAGCGGTTCAAGTTCGGGTTCTATACCCTGTGTGCTTTTTTGTTGTCCCCAGTCGTCTTTGCTGTCTCGTTGTTGAGGAAAGACAAGATGGTGTTCGAACGCGGAAGGCCAAAGATACTCATCGTGCCCATTATGACCCGCGTGGGGGATCTGGTGTGCTCGACGGTCGCTATCCGTGCGGCGAAGGTGAGATATCCAGAAGCGCGGGTGTCGGTCCTCGTAGGTAAGAAGATAGTGAGTCTCATGAAGGTCGTGCCGTATGTTGACGAAGTCGTGAACATCAATGACCTGCCGTTCAAGGGATTCTGGGGCAGGGGGAGATTTTTTGTTTTTCTTTTTAGACAGCGGTTCGATGCGGTCGTTTGTCTTACGAACAATCCATTCAATAATCTCGTCGCGTGGTTTTCAGCTTCTTCGATACGTATCAAGACCGTCGTGAGGAGACGTTCGCTTGCTGAGATGGTGACCGATATCCTTTCGAATAAGAAACTTCTTTATGAAACGGGAACATTCCTCCAGGACCACTATGTCAAACTTCTTCAGTTCGTCGGGGTTCCATTCTCCAGGCCGGTGAAAGAGGTCGTGCCTACCGCAGAGGGTGATAGGAATGTCGATGTGTATCTTGCCGAACGGCAGATCGGCAAAGGTCATCTGGTGGTCGGCATCACTCCGTCAGCGGGGCATCGGGCCAAGGAGTGGCCGCTCGAGCGTTTCGCAAAACTTATCGAGTCTGTCATCGAAAAGCATGACGCGCGTGTGATATTGATAGACGCGCCTTCGAATGACGCGCGTGTACAGGGGCTCATCTCTCGCGTGCCAGAGTTGGTGCGAACGAAGGTGTTCGCTGCGACGAACTTCGCTTTGAGCGATATTCCGTCTCTCATCAAAAGGCTCAATGTTTTCATTGCCGTTGATACGGGTAATATCTATATTGCGCACGCGCTCAAGGTTCCACTTGTCGATATTACAGGGCCAGTCCACCCCGATGAACAGCCTCCGTCCGATGAGTTGAGTATTCAGGTCCGCCCGCCCGCCGATATGAAACCGGTTTTCTTTGTTCTTGAGGGTCCTGGCAACGATGCGTATGAAAAAGCGCCCGCGCTAGTCAATTCTATTACTCCGGAGATGGTCTTTTCCGCGTTCGAGGAACTTGTGCGAAGAACGATGTCTGTGTAAGAAAGGGGGGAGTTCGGAGGTTCTCATCAATGCCGACCACGGCGTTTTTTGTTAGAATTGGCCGTACGGATAGATTTGTATGATCCCTAAAATAGTCCAGAAACTGTGGTCGTTGTTGCGAGAACTGTATGGCTCGTACCGCACCCGCATGCTCGGACTCACCTTTCTCGGTGGGTTTTCAAGCGTGCTCGAGGGTCTCGGTATCAGCGTCCTTATACCGCTTCTTGTATTCTTCGTTGGCGGAGACGCTGGAGATCAGGCCTCCAACTTCGCCGTAGATTTTCTCAAGGGTGTTTTTGGCTGGCTGGGCGTGGCCTTGAGCTTCAAGGTCCTTCTTTCTATCGCAGTCGCACTCTTCCTTCTTAAGGCACTGATGCTCTTTTGGTTCGGGTATGTTCGCGCGAAGATCGTCGCCGAGTATCGCATGTCGGTGCGCAGCGAACTCTACCAAGATTTTCTCAATGCGGACTTCTCCTATCTCCAGCGCCAGAGGGTGGGATATCTCGACACGATACTTATGCGCGAGGTCAAACAGAGCTCGCGTCTTTTTGAGAATTTGATAGGGTTTATCTTAAGTCTTACGAGTATGGTGGCGTATGCGACAGTGTCGATGTTCCTCTCCCCGTACATCACGATCCTTGCGGTCATCTTTGGAGGTATATTCCTGATCGTTTTTCGTCCGCTCATGGTGCGTATCCGCATATATTCTCGCTCGCTCATCGCGGCTGGGAAGGAGGTGTCGCATATGCTTGCGGAGATACTCTATGGCATAAAGTCGGTGAAGGCTGCCGGTGCGGAGAGAGCAGTCTTCGATGCGGCCCAGCCCATCTTCAAGACTTTTGAGCGCTTGGAATTCAAGAAGCAGATCGCGAAGCATGTTTCCAAGGTCTCGCTCGAACCTTTCAGTATGTTCTTTGTTCTCGGGGTATTCGCTGTCTCTTATCTCTATCTTGATTTCAATATCACGACCTTCGTCGCTATTATGTACCTCATTCACCAAGTCTTCATGCAGGTAGACAAGATACAGTCAGCCCTCCACGTTGTGACCGAGTCGATGCCCTCGGCTTATGCCGTGCGCGATGCGCTGCGCGAGGTCAAAGCGCACCAGCTCCAGCCGGGGGGCAGTGCGCCGTTCCGATTCGAAAAGAGACTTGCGCTCGCTGGTCTTGAGTTCGGTTACAAAGGCACCGAGATAGTGCGCGGCGTCGATCTTACGATACAGAAAGGGGAGGCGGTTGGTATTATCGGACCATCAGGTGCGGGCAAGACGACGATCGTCGATCTCATTCTCCGCCTTCAACAGCAGAAGGGTGGAACCATCACGCTCGATGGCGTGCCTTCGAGCGACATCGCCATCAAGGAGTGGCGACGCAATGTCGTCTACGTTCCGCAGGACGTTTTTCTTATGAATGCGTCGATCGCGGATAATATCCGTTTTTTTGACGCGACCATCACCGATGAAGAGATTGCCGATGCTTCGAAGCGCGCGCATATCTATGAGAAGATCATGTCGTTGCCCGGGGGATTCGCAAGTTCTGCGGGAGAGCGGGGTACTAGTTTTTCTGGGGGAGAGCGCCAGCGTATCGCGGTTGCACGCGCTCTTGTCCGTAAGCCGAGTATTCTGATACTGGACGAGGCGACGAGTGCTTTGGATGCGCACGCGGAGGATATCATCAAAGATACGTTGAAAGAGCTCAAAGGTTCTCTCACGCTTATCGTCATTGCACACAAGCCTTCGACGATCGACTATGTCGACCGCGTCGTCGCTATACGAGATGGAAAGGTCGTCGAGTCGGGCAGTCCGGCAGAGCTTATGAAAAAAGAAGGATCGTATCTCCGGCAGATCTACGAGAAGGGGTCGGAGATGTAATACACGAGTTATGTTCACGACACAGAAGAAAAAGGTCTTTATTCCTCTCTTTTCCGGCATCGAGGGCAAGAATATCCTGCGTGGAGGGATATTCGATGAGTTGCGGAAGACGGGCCTCGTGGAGCCGATCTTTTTTGTCGGCACTCATGCCCGCGCCGATTATTATCGCAAGGAGTATCCGGAGGTCACCTTCGAGGTCATCAAGCGGTACAAGCGAACATTTTTCGACCGAGCGTTCAGCCGTTTCAAGTTCTTCAGTTTGCGCAGCAAGACCATTGACCTTAAGCGTCAGGCGAATTATCTGCGAACAAAGAATAGGGTCGCCTTTATCGGAAGTTTTGTTCTGAATCGCATATGTGGCAATCGCTTCGTTCGGAGCTTTGTCCGAGCTCTCGATCAGGCTCTTGTACGAGACCATGTCGTGGGGGAATATTTTGATAGACATGCGCCGAGTGCGGTCTTTGCAGCGGACCTCTTTGAGGATACGGAGATAAGTATGGTGCGCGAGGCGCGCCGACGAGGTGTTCCCTCGATCGGATTCTTGAGCACGTGGGATAGGCTCACGAGCAGATGGGGAATACGCCTTCTTCCCGATCACCTCGTCGTATTCAATGAGGTCTTGCGCGATGAAGCTGTTGAGTATGCAGGCATACCCAAAGAGAAAGTGTACGTTTCGGGGGCGGTACAGCTTGATCTGCATCGCGCGAAGGCGCCGCTTCCACGTGACGCTTTCATGGAAAAGTTAGGACTTCCTGCCAATACGAAACTCATCGTCTATGGACCGTTGGGACGAACCTTCGATCCATCGAAGCAGTCTGACAGCGAAATGGTCGTGCGTTTGGATGACGCAATAGAGAAGGGTCAGTTCGGACAGGGTCATTTCAAGATCGTCGTGCGTTTTCCGCCAAATGATTTCGTCGATCAGGCGACGTTGCCGAAACTTTCGCATGTAATTTACGACACGCCCGGCGTGCGATTTGCGACGGTGCGTGGTCAGGATTGGGACATGAAGCCGGCGGAGATCGACCACCTGCGTGATCTTTTGGCGAACGCGGTGCTGGTCATCTGTTACTACAGCAGTTTGAGCATCGACGCGGCGGTCTTTGATGTACCGGTCATAAATATCAATTTCGATCTTTACGATCCTGCGAAACGTCACCCATACTATGAGACGACGCATTACTCGAAAGTGAAGGTACTCAAGGGTATCCGTCTCGTGGAGAGTTTTGATGCGCTCGTGGATGCCGCGAGGGCGTATTGCGAGAATCCTGTACTTGACCGGGAAGGCCGAAAGGCGGTGCTGCAGCAGCAGGCATACAATCTTGATGGTCACTCTGCGGATAGGATCGCTCGATACATCGAGGAGCACGTGCGGTAACAAAAGCCCTTATTTTTGTGTTAGTCTAATCACGCAGTATGAAAAAGGATTTTTCGAAAATAACCTTCTCGCCAAAGGATACGATCCGGGCCGCTATCGCCGGTCTCAATAGGCACGACCCAAACTCAAGTGGTATTCCCGGCGGCATCGCGCTTGTCACTGAGTCAGGCATTCTTCGGGGCATCGCGACCGACGGCGATATTCGCAAGGGCATAGGCCAGGGTGTCGATCTTGAAGCCCCGATCTCTTCCATCATGAACCCGAAACCTCTCACAGTCGAAGGACCGCTTTCGCACAGCGGCGCAATGGCAGCTCTCAAGGAGAAACTTGTTACGCGCACAGGCAAAGGGTACGTTGAAAAATTGGTCATCGTCGATGTGCGCGGGCGGGTCATTGATATCGTGTCGGGCTTCAACCTGCTGCAGACAAGCGATGCGCGTTTCAAAAGGGTGGGTATTGTAGGTCTGGGTTATGTCGGCCTTACGCTCGGGGCAACACTTGCGGATATGGGTTTTAGGACGGTCGGTTTTGATACGAACAAGAAGATACTCGATGGTCTGATGAAGGGCAGGACGCATGTGCTCGAGCAGGGCTTGCCGGAACTGTTGAAGGTTCACGTCGGCAAGAATTTCATTCCAGCTCAGGCTATACATGATGAGACCCGGTGCGATGTGTATGTCTTGGCGGTCGGAACTCCGGTCGACAGAGAGGGGATACCTGATCTTTCTCAGATACAGGCGGCGGCCCGGTTTGTCGGCAAGGGGTTGAAGAAGAACGATCTGGTCATCTTGCGTTCGACCGTTCCGATGGGTACGACCCGCGGCGTTGTTATACCCATTCTCGAGAAGGAGTCGGGTCTCACGGCGGGCGAGGATTTTTTGGTATCGTTCGCTCCAGAGAGGACTATTGAAGGCAAGGCGTTGGCAGAGCTTCGTTCGCTTCCGCAGGTGGTCGGAGGCTTGAATCATGCTTCTGCCGAATTGACGTCGAATATATTCAGTTTCCTCACAAAATCCGTCGTGACCGTTGACTCGCTTGAAGAGGCCGAGATGGTCAAACTCGTCAATAATACCTATCGTGATGTGACCTTTTCATTTGCCAACGAACTTTCTCTTATCGCGCGCGCCTGGGGCCTCAATGCCAAGCGCGTGATCGAGGCAGCCAATTACGGGTATGAACGCAGCCGGGTGCCGTTGCCATCGCCAGGCGTCGGCGGGTACTGTTTGACGAAGGACCCCCTCATTTTTACGACGAGCGCCCGCGAACGCGGGTACGAACCAGAACTCTTCAAGGTCGCGCGGCGCGTGAGCAGCAAGGTTGTCTCAGGCATCGCCGAAGACACGCTGAAGTTCATAAAGAAAAATTCCTCACTGAAGGGCGCCAAGGTTCTCGTCCTCGGTTTTGCTTTCAAAGGAAGACCGGCGACATCTGATGTGCGCGGCTCGACCACGTACGAACTGATAGATATTCTGAAGAAGAAGGGCATCAAGGCTATTTTTGGTTTTGATCCCCACGTTGAAGATCCTCGGATAGAGGTGTCCGGGGCGACCGTATCAAAGGATCTTGAAAAGGATATTCGCGGAGCTGATGCTGTCATTGTTATGACCAACAGCGAATATTTTGAGAGCGTTCCGATGGCGAAGATCCTTTCCCTTAAGAAAACCCCGACATTATTGTTCGATTGCTGGAGCCTGTATTCACCCGATGCGATCGCAAAAGCTCCGGCGGTAACTCACGCGCGATTGTAATGCCGTCACGTTATATCGTCACGAATTTTGCATATGGAACAGGGCCGTTCCTGCGAACGACCCAGCTCGCGCTTGCATTCAACGATGAGCTTGAACGTCGCGGAAAGGAGCGATACGGCATCATCATCCCTTTGGTCTACGGCGAGCGACAGAGACAGGTCATGCTCGAGGAGTTTGCGGCCGATGATGCCAAACACCCCGGAGAGATCCTTATCGACGCTGCGCTGGGCGGGATACTTTCCCCGATGCTTTTTGGGAAGGAGTCGTACGAATCGTATATCGCTCGCTGGAGTAGCGGCGTTCGAGACTCATCGGCGCGGGCGCACGCATATCTTTCGGGGAAACTCGATCTCGAGACCCTGCGAGGAGAGAAGAGGCGCGTCGATGGAAAAAAGATAGTCCTCGAGCTTAATCGTTCGCCGAGGATCCGTTATGATGTCGCTCCCGCATACTTCACCTCGTTCGCGTATCTTCAGGATATTCTTGAACATGCCCGTCAGGCGCCGCGACAGGAGGTAGATGTCTCTCCAGAGATACTCGCACGCGCCTTGAAAGAGGCGGAATGGGTCGAGTCGGCGCAGGATATCCACTGCATCCCGTATCCGGGTACATTTTCGTATGAGCATGCCTATGCGCCGCGTTATAAAGACGAGGTCATCACGCCACCCTTGGGCCCTTTGTTCCATCTCGTTCGCCAGACGGTGGAAAAAGGGATGTATGTGACCGTTACGGGAATACCAGGACTTGAGCGCTTGTATGGGGAGGCGAAGAGGCTGGGTCTGCGTCTGTATTCGAATGATATTCGCGCCGTTCCCGAGAGCACGCATGTTCTGCCGCACATCATTTCCGATGAGAACATCGTATTTCACTTTGCCCGATCTGGTTGGAGTTCGGTTTGGCTCTCGATCGACACACAGGTGCCTCTTATCGTGCCCCCGTTCGATCCCCATGATGACCCGGAGATCTATTTCAATAATAAAGCCGTCGAGGCGCTTGGCGTCGGTATCGTCTGGAGAGGCGAAAGTCTTACGGACCTTCTAGAAAAGAGGGATGCCATAGCTTCTTCTCAACGAGAGGTCAGGGACGGTGTTGAGAAGCGATTCGGCAATTGGGATGGTATTGGGGTCTGCGCGAAGCTTTTTGTCGAGAAACATTTAGGCCTTTGAGGCGGGTTATACGCATGTATCAAGGATATCCTTGATTTTTTAGTGAAAGAAGTTAAGACTTATCTGATATGACGAAAATAATCGTTGAGGTGTGCCAGAATCATCTCGGAGATAGGAAATTATTGAGCGACATGATCCGCGCTGCGGCTGAGAATGGGGCTGAATACGTAAAGATGCAATCCATTTTTTCAGAAGATTTGACCAAGCGAGATCGTTTTGAAGAGGGAGAAGTCGGGCCGGACGGCACACAGAAGGTGATCAAGCGTCCGTACCAGCCAGAATTCGAACGGCTTTCAACCCTGGACCTGACGCTCGATGACCATCTTTTTTTCATTGAAGAATGCAAGAAGCACGGCGTTGTTCCGATGACGACGATCTTTTCGAAAGGCAGGATACCTGAGGTCGCGAAGTTGCCTTGGCCGGAGAGGGTCGTGAAGGTTGCAAGCTACGACTGCGCCAGCTTTCCGTTTTTAGAAGCCCTTGCCGAGAACTTCGACCATCTGATCGTCTCAACAGGCGCGACCTATGATGATGAGATAGAGAAGGCGGCAACGCTCATACGATCGAAGGGTAAAAAATTGACGCTCCTGCATTGCGTAACGAGTTATCCGAATACGCTCCCGATGGCGAATCTTAGGCGCATGGAATGGTTGAGGAAATTCGCCCCTGAAGTCGGGTGGTCTGACCACACGCTCGTGTCTCGCGACCGGGTCATTGCCGCGAAGATAGCTATCTATCTCGGAGCCGATTACATCGAACGGCACTTTACCGTGCTTGCGAGCGATAAGACGAAGGACGGCCCTGTCTCGATCACACCCGAGATGCTTAAGGAACTTTCTGATTTCAGAAAGCTCTCGAAGGAGGAACAGTGCGTGGTCATTGCGAAGGAATATCCGGAGTGGGAGATCGCACTTGGAAGCGAGACTCGAGAGATGACCAATGTTGAGCTGTTGAATCGCGATTACTATCGGGGCCGTTTTGCATCCAAGGTGGGTGGCCGGTGGGTATACAATTGGGAGAAGTAATATGAACGTCATCGCTCTGATACCGGCACGGGGAGGTTCGAAACGGATACCGGGAAAGAACATCGCGCCGTTTTGTGGCAAACCGCTTATCGCGTGGACGATCGAGCAGGCAAAACGTTCCCGGTATATCACGCGCGTCATCGTTTCCACCGACGATCAGGAGATCGCTCGCGTCGCGCGAGAAAGCGGAGCGGAGGTTCCGTTCATGAGGCCGAGCGAGATAGCGCAGGATGATACGCCTGATCTCCCGGTCTTTGAGCATCTATTGAAATGGATGAGGGAGAATGAAGGTGTTTCCCCGGACATCGTCGCGCATTTGCGTGTCGTCGGTCCTCTTCGTCGGACAGAAGATATCGACCGGGGTATAGAACTCCTTATCAAGCACCCTGAATATGACTCTGTCCGGGCGGTGATACCTGCACCGCTTCATCCGCTGAAAACCTATCGTCTCGATGGCGAGAGGCTTGCGCCATTTGTTCCGGAGGGTGTATCGGGTATGAAGGAGCCGTACAACGAGCCCGTACAGAAGTTGCCGAAAGCGTATGCCGCGGCGGGATATTTTTCCGCGATCCGCCCCGTAACCGTTCTTGAGGGCCGTTCGATGACCGGAAGGTCTATCGGTGGGTATGAAGTGCCGGCTGCGTACGCCGTCGATATTGATACGCCGGAGGAGTTTTCTTTTGCGGAGGCTCGCATGAAGCGAATGTTGAGCGAAATCAAATAACGGTATACAGTGGTACTCTATGAAAAATAAAGATCTCAAGAAATTCTATGATGGCGTATATAAGAGGGGTGAACGAAAGCATTACAGCAAACTTTTGTTCGGTGAGAAGATAACGGAAGAAAAGAAGGCGATCCTCGGGGCAGTGTCGTGGAAAGGGAAGCGCGTTCTTGATATCGGGTGCGGTACGGGAGAGCTTGCGTTCTATGTTGCCCAACAGGGCGCGGACGAGGTCGTGGGTATCGACTACTCGCCGTCGGCGATCACGGTGGCCAAAGATTCTTACGCGCGTACCAATTTGATGTTCGAGTGCATGGACGTCAGTAATATTTCAGGCACGTTCGACGTTATAACGATAGTCGGCGTGCTTGAGCACATCGACGAACCGCTCGCCCTTCTTCACAAAGCAAAGAAACTTCTGCGGCCAAAGGGATCGATCATCGTTACGTGTCCCAATTGGTCCAATCCCCGCGGATACATTTTGCAGACCCTCCGGTTCCTTTTTGGAGCGCGCGTCACGCTCGTCGATATCCATTATTTCACCCCCGTATTCTTTCTCGAGGCGGCAAAGAAACTTTCGCTTGCTCTGTCGTGGAGAACCATTGAGCGTAGTTGGGGTCATGGCGAGAAGATGTTGAATGACCTTGAGAAGCGCTTGCCGAATGTTCTGAAGGACATCAAGGGGGCGAAGAAAGCGAAGGATATCGAAGCGTTCATCGCCTATCTCAAAAAGGAAATGCTCCCGCTTGAAAAGGGTAATGAGGCCGTCGGAGCGACAGGGTTCTATCACTTCACGAAGGGAAAATAGGGGCGGAGAGGAAGCTATTGACAGATTATAAATCTGCTGTAAAGTAATTTTATTATGCCAAAGGGAGCCCCACAGTTCGATTTTAAGAATCTTTTTACGTTCGAGATGGCTAATAACCATCAGGGTTCTGTCGCGCATGGAAAAAAGATAATCAGTGAGATGGCCGCGATCGCCAAGGAGTTCCATCTCAAAGCGTCAGTCAAGCTCCAGTTCAGGAATCTCGACACATTCATCCATCCGGATCATCGCGATAAAAAGGATGCGAAACATATCCCGCGTTTTCTTTCGACCGCACTCTCGCGGGAAGATTTCAAGTCGCTTGTCGATGCTACCCGCGCAGCCGGACTGTACACGATGGCGACCCCTTTTGATGAGACCTCTGTTGATATGCTGAATGATCTCGGAGTCGAGATCATTAAGGTGGCAAGTTGCAGCGCGCATGATTGGCCGCTTCTTGAGAAGATCGCGTCTGTCGGAAAACCAGTCATTGTTTCCGTTGGAGGGCTGACATTCAAGGAAATAGACCGCGTCGTGAGTTTCTTCGATCATCGCGGAACCGATTTTGCTTTGATGCATTGCGTGGCGATCTATCCGACGCCGCCGGAGAAATTGGCCTTGAGTCAGATCGAGCTCATGAAAGAGCGATATCCCCACATCACCATTGGTTTCTCGACCCATGAACCTCCTCAGAATACCTCTGCGATCGCTCTTGCCTATGCAAAGGGTGCTCGGATCTTCGAAAAACACGTCGGCGTACCAACGGATACTATCAAGCTCAATGCGTACTCGGCGAACCCCCACGAGGTCAGAGAATGGGTTCGTTCCTACCAGCAAGCTGTCGCTTCGATCGGGGAAGGAGAGCGGGTGATCGAAGAGGCAGAGAAGGAAGATCTTCGAACTCTTATGCGTGGTGTTTATGCTGCACACCCGATCGCCAAAGGTTCGGTGATCTCTCGGAATGACGTGTTCTTCGCTATGCCGTTCTTGGGAGGTGAACATATGAAGAGCGGTCGTTTTCAGGAAGGGTTCGTTGCTGACCGGGATTATGCCAAGAATGAAGCGATTGATCGCGGTATCGAACCGAAGCGTCCGACGAAGAAAGACATCATCTATTCTGCGGTTCACGAAGTGAAGGCGATGCTCAATAAGGCGCGTATTCCTTTGTCGCATGATTTTAAAGTCGAGATATCCCATCATTACGGTCTCGAGCGTTTTGATGAGGTCGGGTGCGTTATCGTCGATGTCATCAATCGAGAGTATGCAAAGAAGCTCATCATCCAGCTTCCGGGACAATTCCACCCGATCCACTATCACAAACTGAAGGACGAGACCTTCCAGGTCCTTGCGGGCAGTATGGAGGCGGATGTCGAGGGTAAGAAGCGCATGCTTTATCCAGGCGACACTCTCTGGGTTCCGCGTGGCGTGTGGCACAGTTTCAAGACCGACGAGGGAGTTGTGTTCGAGGAAATATCGACGACGGCACAGGAAACAGCCGGCGACTCGTACTATATCGACAAGACCATTGCGGCTCTCGATCGCGCGGCGCGAAAGACTCGTCTCAATAACTGGGGAAGACACCAGTTTGACAATCTTGAGTAATATTGTATTCTCGGTTGAGAAAGGTTCCGAGCAGAAATTTTTCCTATGAAACCAAAAGCGATCGTATTCGACTTTGACGGTGTGCTTACCGTCGGGGGCGAGGAGGTCAAGGACGAAGCGTGGGACATGCTTGTCAAAACATGGAGCCCTGCCGCAACGGCAGCGCTCCGCCGCAACCAAGACATCTTCAGCGAAGGTCGCGGCTCTCGCGACCATATCCTTCGAGGGACATTCCTTGAGTTGGGGTACGGAGAAAGGGATATCGGCTTTTTGATCGAAGCATACAGCACTGCCTACAATAGGTTGGCGCAGAGGCTTATCCTCGCAACGGGCATGCCCGACATGACGTTAGAGGTTCTGGACGAGCTTACCCATACGGCGCCCATCTTCATCAACTCGGCAACGCCCGAGACCGCGGTGACTGAAAGCGCAGTCGCTTTCGATATCGCCAAGTATTTCACCGGCATCTTTGGTCAACCTAAAGGTAAGGTTGAGAATCTTGAACGAGCCCGAGGGGTCGCCGAGTGTTCTCCCGGAGATATCGTGTTTGTTGGTGATGGCACGGGGGACCGCAAGGCGGCTCTAGCATTCGGATGCAGGTTCATCGGTATCAGCAACGCCCGCAATGGCTGGACGCTCTCTGGAGAGTCATTTCCTGTTATCGAAAAACTCGCGGACCTGCCACAAGCGGTCAGGGATCTGTAGTGTTTTAGAGCGTCAACGCCCCGTAGAGATACGGGGCGTTTTTGTGTAATGGGAGGGGCTTTGGTATAGTTTTCTACACTATGAGCATGAAGATATATGCCATCATTCCAGCCCGAGGAGGCTCTAAGGGCGTGCCCGGAAAGAATGTGAAGGTATTCGGTGACAAACCTCTGATCGCACATACTATCCTTGAAGCGAAGAACACGGGTCTCATTGAGCGGGTTATCGTCAATACCGACGACCCCGAGATCACTCGTGTTGCCCGAGAGTATGGTGCGGAGGTGTTTGATCGGCCGCCTGAACTTGCTCAAGATCTGACCGAGGATCTGCCCGTATTCATCCACCATCTCGGAGTTCTTCAGAAGAACGGGGAATTGCCTGACATGATCGTTGATTTGCGAGCAACAGCGCCTTTACGGCGTGCGTCTCGGATCACGGAAGGGATAGAACTTTTGACGAAGCTCGGCAAAGGCAAGGTGGATTCAGTGCGCGCGGTTTCAAAGGCCTCGAAGCATCCCTATAAGATGTGGCGTCTGGAGGGACAGTATATCGAGCCATTCCTATCCGAAAGCGTGACCCGCATGAAAGAGCCTTATAATGCGCCAAGGCAGATACTGCCTGCGGTCTATCAGAACAACGGGTGCATGAATGCATTTTGGCCGGAGACTGTACTTGAAAAGCGGTCTATGACAGGAGAGAGGATCGCGGGATATGTCATGGAAGAATGGGAGTCGGTGAATATCGATACCCCGATCGATTTCCTTGTTGCAGAAGCGTTGCTGAAGCAATACCCGAATAAAGGAGAATTATAAATTGACCGTATAATCGTCATCATCATGAAAGTGAAGATCATTGGTGCGGGTTCAATCGGTAATCATCTTACCCAGGCGGCACGACGGATGGGGTGGGAGGTCGTCGTTGTCGATCCTGATGAGAAGGCCTTATCACGGATGAAGAATGAGATATACCCAACGCGGTATGGCGCATGGGATCCCGCAATCGTACTTACAACGCCGGATAAAGCGCCGAAAGGAGGTTTCGATCTCATCTGTATCGGTACACCCCCACATGTTCGCATGACGCTTGCTCTCGAGGCGTTGCGGGAGAAGCCGAAGGTCCTCCAGCTTGAGAAGCCTCTGGGCGCTCCGTTCGATCCTGCGCTGAAGAAGTTTCTATCGGCATACAAGAAGCAGAAGGGAACCAAGGTCATTGTTGGATACGACCATGCAGTCGCCCGCTCGATTGCGCGCGTTGTCGAGTTGCTCGGCCAGGGCGTTATCGGAAAAACGGTTACGCTCGATGTTGAGTTCCGCGAGCATTGGGAGGGTATCTTCAAGGCACATCCGTGGCTCAAGGGTCCTGAAGACACGTACCTTGGATATTGGAAGAAGGGCGGCGGGGCTTCAGGCGAGCATTCGCATGCACTGCACCTGTGGCAGTACCTTGCTCGCGTTTCTGGTCTCGGCACCTGGAAGAAAGTTCTGCCGATGCTTAAAGTCGAGAAGAAAGGGGTCGCCGAGTATGATTCGATCGCGGCATTCAGTTTCATTACCGACTCTGGTAAGGTCGGACGCGTCATCCAGGACGTCGTGACCAAGCCGACGCGCAAGTGGTTGCGCGTCCAGGGAGACGAGGGTTTCATCGAGTGGTTCTGCGGGGGGCACCCGACAGGAGACCTTATCCGTTTCTGCGGATCGGACGGTGTCGTGAAAGAGGAGGTGTTCGAGAAGAAGCGCCCTGATGATTTCTATCAAGAGATGCTTCATGTAGAGGCTCTCTGTTCGGGTACATGGCGGGGCGAGTCACCAATGTCTCTTGAGAGCGGGGCCGCGGTCATCGGTGTTCTGGAGACCTCGTGGAAGGTTAAGGGTAAGACCTTTACGCCCGTTAAAAAGCTTCTCTAGTCAGTGCGCGGGTGGTGTTTTTGAGCTCACTGGTTTAGAATAGCCCCCATATGAATAAAATCTTGCGCTACGTCATATTGGGGGGTATTTTTGCGAGCCTTTTCCTCCCGCTCGTCGTTACCAACAGCCTATTCTTTCCTTTCATTTCCGGTAAGAATTTTGCTTTCAGGATCATCGTTGAAGTTATCACGGCGGCATGGCTTATCCTTATGATACGTGTCCCGGAATACCGGCCCCGCAAGTCTCTCGTACTTACCTGTATAGCGGCCTTCATCGGCATCGTTGCGCTCGCGGACATCTTCGGCGTCTATTCATACAAGAGTTTCTGGTCTAATTTCGAGCGCATGGAAGGGCTTGTCGGCTTCGTCCACCTCTTCCTTTATTTTCTTGTTGTCGGCAGTGTCGCCAGGACGGAGAAAGTGTGGGGGTGGATATTTCATACCTCGATCGGTATAAGCCTCTTTGTTTCCTTATATGCGCTTTTGCAGGTGGGGGGAGAGTTGGTAATCAACCAAGGAGGACTTCGTGTTGATGCGACATTCGGCAACGCGATCTATCTTGCGGTGTATCTTCTGTTCCATCTATTCCTGGTCAAGAAGAGGGTCTACGGGGAAAAGGAGCTCTTCAAGAGCGCGATCCTCGGTTCAACCATGTTTCTGCTTTACTACCTTGCTCGAGCGGGCGGCGCATCTACAGAAGCTGGCACAATGGGCGTCTCGCTCTCCATCGTTTCTCTTCTTGTCATCCTCTTTTCTGGGTACGCTCTCGCTTCGGGGCGAGATGTTTTTGTTCGCCGTGCTCGTATTGCCTTCGAGTGGGTCATGATCGCTCTTTATGTCACCGTCATTGCCTATACCGCGACGCGAGGAGTCGTCATTGGACTCGGCGCATCACTTGTCGTTCTCGGTGCTCTGCTTGCCATGGGGCGCGGGGAGGATAAGACGCAGTACCGCCGGATCGGAGCAGGTATTCTCTTGTTCTTCGTGTGCGCAGGAGCGGCGTTCTTTGTCGCCCGCGATATTCCCGCTGTCAGGGATCACAAAGTGTTCGGCCGTCTTGCCTCGATATCATTCACGAATGACGATGCCCAAGCCCGTTTTCGCGTTTGGACGATGGCCTTGCAAGGTCTTAAGGAGCGACCGATCCTCGGATGGGGCCAGGAGAATTTCAATTACGTCTTCAATAAGTACTATAGTCCGGAGATGTATGCTCGCGAACAGTGGTTCGACCGTACGCATAATGTATTCCTCGACTGGGCGATCGCCGGCGGTATTCTGGGGCTTCTTGCGTACCTCTCGATCTTCTATGCACTTTTGCGAGTGGTCTGGAAGGCTCCCGGAGGGGGGTCGGATGACCGCGCGCCGTACACGCTTTCTTATGTTGAGAAATCGGTCCTCACCGCTATGGTCGCAGGGTATTTCGTTCAGAATATGTTCGTTTTCGACAACCTGACGAGCTATCTCGTCTTCTTCCTGATCTTGTCGTATGTTCACTTCGTTGGCACCTCTCGGTCGGATTCTTCGATCATGAAGTTGCCGAACGAGGAAGCTCTCAAGGTATTCGCGTTGCCGGTCATAGCTATCGTCCTGGTTTTCTCTCTTTATTTCGTCAACATCCGTCCGATACTTGCTGGTTCGACCTTGATCAAATCACTTCAACCATATCCGCCAGCTGAAGGGGGACCGCGAAAGAACCTCGAGTTGTTCAAAGATGCTTTGGAATATGATTCGTTCGCAAATGCAGAGATACGAGAACAGCTCGCGCAGGTTGCATCGGTCATCTTTGCTAATCAGAACGTCGACCAGCAGCTGAAGACAGAGTTCTTCGATCTCTCGTATGCGGAACTCAAGCGCCAGCTCGAGGCGACTCCGAACGATGCTCGGTACCATCTCTTCATGGGAGTCTTCTTGAACGGAACGGGAAGGTATGCGGAGGGTGTTCAGGCGCTCGAGCGCGCCGCCGAACTGTCGCCGAACAAGCAGACGATACTTTTTGAGCTTGGATCGGCCTATTTGAGCAGCGGCAATCTTGATTTGGCTATCGACACCTTCCGTCGCGCGTATGAGCTCGAGAAGAATTTCAGCGACGCACGGGTCATCTATGCCGTTGGTCTTATCTACGGACAGAAGTTCACTGAAGCCGAAGCTCTGCTCAAGGAGAAATTCGGGACTGCTGCTATCGACGACAACCGCATCATTCAGGCGTATATCACTACCAAACAGTTCGGTAAGCTCCAAGTTCTTTTCGAAGAGAAGATTGCTCGAGAGCCGAACAATGCGGAAGCGCATTTGCAGCTCGCTGGAGTGTTCTTGCAGACAGGCAATCGTTCGAAGGCTATCACGGAGATACAGAAGGCTATGGAGATCAATCCAGCGCTCAAAGAATCAGGAGAGCAGTACATCAGGGAGATCCGGGCAGGGAATATGTAAGGTTTGATAATTCGAGAGGAACCTGTACAATGCTCCCGGACAAAAAACGGGAGCATTCGCGTGTATAACTCTATTACTCGCGCCGTCTTCCAAAACCAAAGAGAAAGGATCCGATTGAGAACCGTTCTGTTCGTTGCCCGAGACCATGAGCCATCGAATGCGCTGCACATGTTCGCGGAGCAGCTTTCCCGGTCATATACGGTGATATCACACCTAGGGGACGATCTTCCTTCGAACGCCGATCCGGCCATCATGAGCGATGATATCGATAAGGCGGACATCGTGATCGCGGGTATGTCATTAGATCCGCAACGCGCGGACAAGGAGATATATGCAGTATCGGCAGCCCGCACGAGGGGCAAACCATACCTGTTGTTTTCGGATGTCGAAGATTCCTGGTACGAGAGGCAGTGGTTCATGCCGTATATCGAGAAGGCGCGCGGTCTTCTCGTTACGGAAGCCCGAGAGGTTCCGAAGGTCGGGAAGATATTCCCATTTCTATACGCCACTTCATGCGGAAATCCGTGCTCCGAGTCGGAAGAAACGCCGTTCACCAAACCTGGTAGGGCAAGCGCTCTTCTCTCGAGGACCCTCATGAATCTTATGGAATAAGATCTCGAGACCCGTCTGCTTTTTAAGCGGCGGGTTTTTAATTTCAGACGCCGGCACACCTAAGGGCGAGTATATTGACTTTTTGTTATTTAGTGGTAATTTGGGCCATAGAGCTGTTTTTTTGAAACCACCAACAAATACCGATATGTCTAACCACCTCAACGAAGAACGATTGAATAGATTCAGGGCGGTCGTAAATGCCATGAGCGGCAGTTGCTCGATCATCATCTCCCAGGTCGACCCCGATGCCTTAGGCGGCGCGGTCGCGCTCGCCGAGGTCATCACCAAATGCAAGACCGGGAACGGTTTGAAGATCAAGATCTTCTATGGCGGGGCCGTGAGCCATCCGCAGAACGTTGCCATCATGAACAAGTTCGATCTTGCGCGACGCATGCGCCCGATACGACAGTTCGGCGAGGACGATAACAGAAATGTTGTCCTTGTTGACTCTTCCTCTTTGGATGACGCAAGGCTTCAGCTCAAAGAGAAGATCGATCCGGTCATCGTCATCGACCACCATCGCGGGAGCTCCGTTCAAGAAAGGGAAGGCACCTTCGTCTGGATAGAGGATGTCGGATCTGCGTCCACTCTTGTCGTTGAGCTCATGAGGTCCCTCAAGATCGGTCCTTTGGAGGAGCATCCGATGGTCGCCTTACTGCTTGCTGTCGGCATCTACACCGACACCTCTGGTCTTACCGACTGTATCCGCCGCGATCGCGACGCGTACAATGTCGTTGCGGACATTGCGCCAGGTCAGGAACTGACTCAGCTCTTTCGGTACCCGCTTCCGTCGAGCCACTTCGACAATCTGGGTAAAGCCCTCGAGAATCGAGAGTTCCGGGATGGGAAGATGGTCACGCACCTGGGTAAGATCAGGCCCGAAGAGGGAGATGACCTTTCCACGATCGCTGATAGTCTCATCAGGATGACTGGCGTCACGTTGGTCATCGTGTGGGGCATCGTCGACAAAACCGTCCGTATTAGCGCTCGCAATGCTGACATCACCAATCCGCTGGATGTGTTTTTGAGGGATCGGTTCGCCGGCGCGTCATGCGGTGCGAAGCTGTCATCGGATGGCCGCGGGATCGGCGGGGGAACCGTTAGTCTTGATCTAGGGGTTTGGATGACCGAGGGGACGACACAGGAGGTTGTTGCTCTCGTGTCGAAGTGGATCAACAACAGCGTGTTCCAGAAATGATCTTTTGGAGACACGTAAAGCGCGGAACATGTTCCGCGCTTTTTATATGGGAACAGCGGGTATACTTGACTTTTTTGAATATACTGATATCATTGACTTCGTGAGTGCTAACACAAGTTGTTGGCCTAACAAACGAATGTCTGCGAAGGACTCCGCCTCGTGCGGGGTTTTTCGTTTTCTATCATGAAAAAACCGGCATCCACTTTGTGTGGGCCGGTTTTTTCGATAACAGCAAAGGGACTTGCTGTACTAGTTTTATTTTTTGTCGGTCTTTGCCCCCATGTACGCAAGGGCCATTTTCTGCTCCTTTGGATCGAAGAGGGTGATCCTGAACGGATAGGTCTTTCCAAGTTCGAGTGTTGCGCGGAGTTTTTCCTCGGTACCGAACTCGGAGATGTGGACCAATCCCGCAACTCCTTCTTCGATCGAAGCAAGGGCTCCGTGTTTGTTGAACTTGATGATGATACCCTGGACCAGGTCATCCTTCTTATACTTCTTTTCAGCTTCGCGCCACGGGTTGGGTTTCAAAGCCTTGATCGAAAGTGACACTTTGCCATCCTTTATGTCGATGACCTTGACCCGCACCTTGTCGCCGACCTTGAAGAGGGCGCGAGGGTTCTCGACGAGAGCCCAGTCTATTTCGGAGATGTGGACCAGTCCCTCGAGATCGTCCTCGATCTTGACGAAGATGCCGAAGTCGACTGCGCCCGTGACCTCTCCTTCGAATTCGTCACCGACGACATACTTCTCGACCATCTTGGCTCGATCCTTTTGGTCTGGATTCTTCTCAGAGAAGATGAGTTTGCCTTCTTTAGGGTTGATCGAGAGGATCATGACCGAGAGCTTCTGGCCCAGGAATTTCTTCAATTCCTCAAGGATCTTATCCTTATCGCCATCAGGTACGCGCGGGTAGTGTTCGGTCTTGAGTTGGGAAGCGGGGAGAAAGCCCTGGATGCCTTGCCACTCGAGAATGAGGCCTCCTTTGTTCGCGTCCCGTACCGGGACGTCGATCATGCGTTTGTCTTTGATCGCTTGTTCGGCTTCGCCCCAAATCAGCGCTTGTCGGGCTTCTTTGAGGGAAAGTTCGATGTAGCCGTCCTCGTTTTCGGTTTCAACGACCTTAGCAGCGATCGTGTCGCCGATATTGATCTTCTTGATAATGTCGCGGGCATTTCCGTATTCGCGCCCGAAGATAATGCCTGTTCCGTACGGAGACAGGTCGACGTAGACGGCCGATTTCTCAATGCCGATGACGGGGCCCTCGATGAGCGCTCCGATGACCGGCGGGTTTCCAGCAGAAGACGCGAGCATCTTCGTCATCGGATGCTCCTTCTTTGCTTTTGCGAGCTCGTTTTCCTTTTCTGCTTCGAGCGCTGCGGCTTCATCCATGACGGTCTCTTCCGCCACGGTATCTGTTTTTGTGGCCATAAAAAAAGACAGAAGGTTCCGGAAACGGTTGGTCGTAAGGTTTCTCCCGGGGTTACTTTCTGCGTATTTTGTTGATAAATGAGGCGATTATGCCTCTGGCCGCTTTCGCGCCTAGGAAACGGGATAAATTCCCATTTCTTCGTATATCACGTTGTCGGCCGGGTCCTCTTGTGAGGTCGGTTCAGTATACAAAATAACGCTATTTTGGCAAATTCTGTTTGTTATTCCTTATGGTATACTCTGTGCCATGATCATCACCCATCACGGACTTGAATTCTTCAGGATACAGTTCGGCGATATCGTCATCGCTACGAATCCACCTAGTAAGGGTTCGTCGGTCAAAGGTCCGCGTTTTGGCGCCGATATAGTTTTGGTGTCTTTGAAGCATTCCGATTTTGACGGTTCCGCAGAGATGTCGTTCGGGAACCGGACACCCTTCGTTATCGACGGTCCGGGGGAGTATGAGATTAAAGATGTCGTTGTTCGAGGTTTTACTTCGCAAACGAAGTATGACGGAGAGTCGCGGATGAATACGATCTATACGCTTAACTTGGAGGGGATGCAGTTGGCGTTTTTGGGAGCTATGGGAGGGTCAGAGATCCCCAACGAAGCGAAGGAGGCGTTCGATAAGGTGGATATCCTCTTTTTGCCTATCGGCGGGGGATTACTTTCAGCGAAGGACGCGTATAAGCTGGTGCTCTCAATAGAACCGGCCATCGTGATTCCGATGCACTACGATAACGATAAGGCGGCGCTGGGAGCCTTCTTGAAGGAGGCGGGAGAGGAGGGGGAGGCGCCAGTAGAAAAACTTACGCTCAAGAAAAAGGATCTTGAAGGGAAAGATGCCGATATTGTTGTATTGAAAGCGGTCTAAGAATCGATCTTCTATGGCGGATATACTTGAAACATTGCGCCATAAACCTGCGCCAACGAGGCGTTTCGTCGCACTCGGGATAACGTTCGTAGTTGCTGTGATCATTTTTTATATGTGGTCTGGTTCGGTCGCGGAGGATATACGTTCCTTCGAGAGCGATATATCGGTGGTTACCGATGATATAGATCCTTTTGAGGCTATTGGAAATAATTTTATGCAGGCGGTCGCAACCTTCAAAGACGGGGTGCGCGATCTTAATGGTGGGCTTTCGGAGGCCGGCGCGGTGCTTCAAGGTGCGACCTCGACAGCTACCACCACCGTGTTAAATAGTGTTGAAAAACAAGGGGAAAATGATATAATGGAACTTCATGAAGGAGAGTAAACAAGGCCCACAAAACGAGGTTTCTTCGCTTGTTCCGCGTGACATCACGGCGGAGATGAAGGATTCCTATCTTGATTATGCGATGTCTGTCATCACCGCACGCGCTCTTCCTGATGTGCGCGACGGATTGAAACCCGTTCATCGCCGTATTCTCTATACGATGCATGAGATGGGATTGACGTCTTCGGCACGATTTCGAAAATCATCGGCTGTTGTCGGTGATGTGCTTGGTAAATATCATCCTCATGGCGACGCTGCCGTGTATGACGCCCTTGTGAAGCTCGCGCAGGATTTTTCGATGAGATACCCTTTGGTATGGGGCCAAGGAAACTTCGGTTCGATCGACGGCGATCCGCCAGCTGCGCCTCGATACACCGAGGCGAAGATGACGCGCTTGTCGACAGAACTTTTGCGTGACCTTGAGAAAGAGACCGTCGATTGGAGGCAGAACTAC
>Ga0207952_1000162_pt1 | contig 68419 bp, 55 predicted proteins | sample SubbioR12Aug_8Ca_FD_184831 | JGI IMG/M metagenome (GOLD analysis project Ga0207952, IMG submission 184831) | Serpentinite rock and fluid subsurface biosphere microbial communities from McLaughlin Reserve, California, USA - CR12Aug_8Ca (SPAdes) | ecosystem: Environmental > Terrestrial > Deep...
CGGTGTTGCGAGACAGGCTGGTTCGCCTGGCGATCTCGTTGATGGATAACTTGTCGCGGAAATACATCCGCCGAATTTTTGAAAATAAGATCACGGTCATCACCTTCTAAGCTCCTGTCTAATTTTTGGACAGGACAGGTTAATAACCTGGTCAATTTTCGTCCGGAATTCGGCCTCTTACATGGTCAATTTTCAACCGGTGTCAACACTTACCAAACTTATTGAGAGACATCGATTCCACGACACGGAACGATGGACTGACTTTGAAGAACGAGCATTGAAATCTAACTGGGGTGAGTCAAGAAGAGCTCAGGAAGCCAAAATCTTGCAACAAAAACTTGATAAAGAACTAAGGATTAATCTTGAAAGATGCCTTGAACTTAAACGCGGACTGGAATTGAATCGATAAACGCCAAAAGACAATCATTGCTAGCCAGAGCCATGAGTGTTTAGCGGACAACGCTAGGCAATTGGCAACGAATTGGCAACCAATTTAGCATGCAATAAAAAAGGCCTAGGTGAAAAACACCTAAGCCTTTGATATATATGGAGCTGGCGATGGGACTCGAACCCGCGACCGGCTGATTACAAATCAGCTGCTCTACCAACTGAGCTACACCAGCGCATTTGCATCTCGGATAAAAATTGAACTGTGTAAGCCTCGTAAATTGTTATCCCTGAAGCGGCTTTTTGTTGCTTGACCAAAAAGCCGGTTTGTTAACCTATTGATTTGATTAATTGGTCGGGACGGCGGGATTCGAACCCACGACCCCTTGTCCCCCAGACAAGTGCGCTACCAGGCTGCGCTACGCCCCGATGTATCTTTGAAATTGTTTTTGTTGCCAGCAACAAAGAAGCGGCATTTTAGCACATTTTTTGCCGAACGTTACTTCAACAATTCCAAAATGTCTTCCAATTCGCCGATCATTTGGTGGATCAGTTGCTTGGTGCGTAACGAGTCTTCCTTGGCGTTGTCGCTGGATAGGTGGGCTCTGGCACCGCCTATGGTATAGCCTTGTTCGTAGAGCAGAGCCCGGATTTGGCGGATCAGCAGCACATCGTGGCGTTGGTAATAACGGCGGTTGCCGCGGCGTTTGACCGGGCTGAGTTCGCTGAACTCCTGTTCCCAATAACGCAGTACGTGCGGTTTTACGCCGCACAGTTCACTGACTTCACCGATGGTGAAATAGCGTTTGGCCGGTATGACCGGCAGTTCGTTGTTATTACTGGGTTCCAGCATAGGCTTCTACTCGGGCTTTTAATTTTTGGCCGGTACGGAAGGTTACCACCCGGCGCGGGGTAATAGGGATTTCTTCGCCGGTTTTCGGGTTTCTGCCGGGTCGGCCGCTTTTGTCGCGCAGTTCGAATTTTCCGAAGCCGGAAATTTTGACCTGTTCGCCGCTTTCCAGTGAGCGTTTGATTTCCTCGAAAAAAAGTTCGACGATTTCCTTGGCCTCGCGTTTATTCAGGCCTAAATCCTCGAAAAGTTTTTCCGCAATATCTGCTTTGGTTAATGCCACAATCCCACCCTTAATCCCTCAATCTTGCATTTAATTTTGCTGTCATTTTTTCCAGCAACCTGCGAAATATAGCATCAATTTCAGAGTCGGTAAGGGTTTGCGTGAAATCTTGTAGGATCAGACTTACCGCAACGCTCTTAAAGCCTTCTTCAATGCCTTTGCCCTGGTAAATATCGAAAATCGATACGTCGCGTACCGCCGGCTCCCGGCTGCCGTTAATGCAGTCGACGATGTCGGCGGCGGTAATGCTTTGCTTGACCAGTAGTGCCATATCGCGGCGGACGCTTGGAAATTTGGACAATGCCGCGAATTTCGGTACCTTGCGTTGCAAGACGGCGTCCTGGGCTATTTCGAACAGGAACACCGGGTTGTCGAAACCCAATTGTTTTTCCAGATTGGGGTGCAGCATTCCCAGCAAGCCTACCGCGTTGGCATCGGCATCGATAATTTCGGCGGTTTGGCCGGGGTGTAACGCAGGATGTTGGCCCGGTTTAAAGCTTAAGCCGCCGGCGGTCAAGCCTAGCAAGGCTTCGACATCGGCTTTTACGTCGAAAAAATCGACGTTTCTGGTTTTTTCCCCCCACTGTTCGGCGCATACGCTGCCCAGCGCCAAGCCGGCCAGCATTTTTTGCTGTTGGGTCTCGCCGTTTAGGCGGGCGAAACGCAAGCCGGATTCGAACAGGCGTACCCGGGTTTGCTGGCGGTTGATGTTGTATTGCGCCGCAGTGAGCAGGCCGCACCATAAGGTGGTGCGCATGACCGCCAACTCCGATGAAATCGGATTCCGGATGCGGATAAATTCGTCGCCGGGCGCCACGGCGGTTTGCATGGCTTCATCGACGAAACTGTAGGTAATCGCTTCCTGATAACCCCGGTCGACCAGACAATCTTGCAGCCGGTCCAGCGTTAAACGGGCTTCCGGGGCTTTGCCCAGTTCGGTGCGCATCAGCAAGCTACTACCGGGCAGGTTGTCATAACCGACGATGCGGCCGATCTCTTCCAGCAAATCGGCTTCGATAGCGATATCGAAACGGCAACCCGGCGGGGTAATCTCCCAACCTTCGGTGTGTTCGGCCACTTGCATGCCCAGGCCTTGAAACAGGTTACCGATTTCGTCATTGGATAGGGTTATGCCCAATACCTTTTGGATGCGTTGGCTACGCAATTTGACCGGCAGGCGGGCAGGGTAGTGGGCAGGGCTGATTGCGGCGTTGACAGGGCCGGCGCTGCCGCCGGCAATGTCGACAATCAACTGTGTGGCGCGTTCCATGGCCCGCTGCTGCAAGGTAAAGTCCACGCCGCGCTCGAAGCGGTGCGAGGAGTCGGTATGCAGGCCGAATTTGCGCGCTTTGCCGGCGATGCCGAGCGGGCTGAAGAAAGCGCATTCCAGGAAAATGTCCTGTGTTGCTTCGGAAACCGCGCTGCTGCTGCCGCCCATGACGCCGGCCAGGGCCAAGGCTTGTTGCCGATCGGCAATCACCAAGGCTTCGCCGTCCAGTTCTATGGTTTGATCGTTCAACAGGCTCAGGTTTTCGCCGGCGCGGCTGTATCTGACCACGATGGGGGCGGACAATTTGGCGGCGTCGAAAGCGTGCAGAGGTTGACCCAGTTCGAGCAGGACATAGTTGGTGACATCCACCACCGGGCTCAGACTGCGGACTCCGCAACGCCGCAAGCGCTCTTGCATCCACAGGGGGGTAACGGCGGCTTGGTTGATGTTTTTGATCAGACGTCCCAAGTAAACCGGGCAGGCATCCGGCGCTTCGACTTGTATGTCCAGAGTCTCCTGGTGCGTTACCGCAATGGATGCGCCGGCCCGTGGTTGAAACGCCATTTTATTCAGTACCGCCACTTCGCGGGCCACGCCTTCGATGCCGAGGCAGTCGGCGCGGTTCGGTGTCAGGCCCAGCTCGATAACATTGTCGTTCAACGCCAGATAGTCGCGTATGTCTTCGCCGACCGGCGCATCGTCCGGCAATTCCATCAGGCCGTCGGAGCTGGCCGCCAGGCCCAGCTCTTTTTCGGAGCACAGCATGCCGAAGGATAGTTCGCCGCGCAGTTTGGATTCCTTGATTTTAAAGTCGCCGGGCAAAACCGCGCCGATCAGGGCGGCCGGAATTTTCAGGCCGGGGCGCACATTCCCGGCCCCGCAAACGATTTGCAGGGCTTCGGTTTGGCCGACATTGACCCGGCAGACTTTGAGTTTATCGGCGTTGGGGTGTTGTTCGGTACTGACGACTTCGCCCACCACCACGCCGCTGAATTGGGCTGCAACCGGCTGTACGGCGTCGACTTCCAGGCCGGCCATGGTCAATTGCGCGACCAGTTGTTCCGTGCCGATGGGTGGATCGATCAGTTCCCTCAACCACGCTTCACTTACTTGCATGACTCAAACTACCCTTAATTAAACTGTTGTAAAAATTTAAGATCGTTTTCGAAAAACATTCTTAAATCGTTAATGCCGTATTTCATCATGGCCAGACGTTCGACGCCGGTGCCGAAGGCAAAACCGGAATAACGTTCATGATCGATGCCGACCGACTTGAATACTTCGGGGTGTATCATGCCGCAACCACCCACTTCCAGCCAGCCGGTGTGCTTGCAGACCCGGCAGCCCTGGCCGTCGCACATCACGCAGGATACGTCGAATTCGGCGGAGGGTTCGGTAAAGGGGAAATAGGAGGGGCGGAAACGCACCTGCACGTCTTTTTCGAAAAACGCGCGTAAAAACTCGAAGATGACGCCTTTCAAGTCGCCGAAGCTGACGTCGGTATCGACCAAAAAACCTTCCACCTGATGAAACATCGGCGAGTGGGTCATATCGGAATCGCAACGGTAGACACGGCCGGGGGCGATGACTTTCAGCGGCGGCTCGGAGGACTCCATAACCCGAATTTGCACCGGCGACGTGTGGGTGCGCAACACCGTGTGGGCATTGAAATAGAAGGTATCGTGCATCGCGCGGGCAGGGTGGTGCGCTGGAATATTCAAGGCACCGAAGTTATGGTAATCGTCTTCGATCTCGGGGCCTTCGGCGATGCTGAAGCCGGCGTCGGCAAAAATCTTGGCAATCCGCCGCATGGTGATGGTGACGGGATGCAAGCCGGCGATGGCTTGGCCACGGCCCGGCAGCGTCACATCAACGCATTCGCTGGCCAGACGGGCCTGCAACTGCTCGGCTTCCAGCGTAAGTTTGCGGCTGTCCAGCGCGTCTTGGAAACTGTTTTTGGCGGTATTGATGACTTGACCAACGCTTTTGCGCTGCTCGGGATCCAGATTTCCCAGCTCTTTCATGTGCTGAGTGAATAAGCCTTTTTTGCCGAGGTAATTAACCCTTACCAGATCCAGTTCGGCAAGGTCTTTTGCATGTGCAAGCGCTTGTAATGCCTGCGTAAGAATTTCTTCGATACTAGCCGACACAACTCAGCTCACTTTTTTGAATTAGGAAGGATGACACCCGGATAGGTATCCGTCGGCTATGCCGCTCGGAAAACTCCCCGCAAGCGCGGGGAGTCAATCTCTTTTTCAGTTGCCGGTATGCCCGGCGGCAACCTTAAAGCTTAAGGTTTGCTTTGGTTGGCGATGGCTACTTTTGCGATTTCCGCGAAAGCGTCCATGTCGCGTACGGCCAAGTCGGCCAGTACTTTACGGTCGATAGCCACATTGGCTTTGGTCAAACCGTTGATCATGCGGCTGTAGGAAATGCCGCACATGCGAGCCGCCGCATTGATGCGCACGATCCACAGGGCGCGGAATTGGCGTTTTTTCTGTTTACGGTCGCGATACGCATACTGGCCGGCCTTGATAACCGCTTGTTTGGCTACGCGATAAACCCGGCTACGGGCACCATAGTAACCTTTAGCCAGCTTTAAAATCTTTTTGTGTCTTGCTCTAGCGGTGACGCCGCGTTTTACTCTTGCCATGTTCTTCTCTCTTTAATGGATGATGTCAAATCAACTATAAGGCAGCATGCGCGCTACCAATGGCGCATCTGAAGGGTGAAGAATGGCTGTTTTACGCAGCTGTCTTTTACGCTTGGTGGTTTTTTTGGTCAAAATATGACGTCTGTGCGATTGCTTGCACTTGAAACCGCCGCTACCGGTTTTCTTGAAGCGCTTACCCGCGCCGCTATGGCTTTTCATTTTTGGCATTTGTTTTCTCCAATAATTAAAAAATAAAGTCCCTGAGATAAAACCCAGTGAGGCAAAATGCTTGGCCCCATTGAATTTCTGGCGGACAAATCCGCCTTAAACCGAATCGTTCCTGAGTCGGCAAACTGTTTTAAAAACAGTTAAAACTATTTTTTCTTTTTCGGTCCCATGACCATGATCATTTGCCGGCCTTCCAGTTTGGGGAACTGTTCGACGGCGGCTACTTCTTCCAAATCGGTTTCGATGCGCTTTAGCAAGTCCATGCCCAATTCGCGATGCGACATTTCCCGGCCTTTGAAACGCACGGTAATTTTGGTCTTGTCGCCATCGTTGAGGAATTTGATCAAATTGCGCAGTTTAACCTGATAGTCACCTTCTTCGGTGCCAGGTCTGAATTTGATTTCCTTGATCTGGATTTGCTTCTGCTTTTTCTTGGCGGCTTGCAGCTTTTTGTTAAGCTCAAACGAATATTTGCCGTAATCCATGACTTTGCAAACCGGAGGATCGGCATTGGGCGAAATTTCGACCAGATCCATGTTTGCATCATAGGCAAGTTGTAATGCTTCATTGATTGAAACAACCCCGACTTGTTCACCTTCGGCGCCTATTAACCTGACCCGCCTAGCGGTGATTTCGGTGTTTAAGCGCGTTGCATCTTTTTTAGAGCTGATACCCTAATCCTCCAAGTTGTTATTATTTTCTGTCCGCAATCTCGGTTTTTAAGCGTTCTATCAACACGTTGACTGCCAGACTTCCCAAATCCTCACCCTTCTGGGTGCGGACTGCTACCGTTTGATTATCCATTTCTTTGTCACCGATAATCAAAAGATATGGCACACGCTGCATGGAATGCTCGCGGATTTTAAAGCCTATCTTCTCATTTCTCAAGTCAATTTTGCTTCTAAAGCCTTGTTTTTCCAGTTCTAGACGGATTTTCTCGGCATATTCGGCCTGACGATCGGTGATATTCATGATCATTAACTGCACCGGCGCCAGCCACAATGGGAAATTGCCGGCGTGTTGCTCTATCAAAATGCCGATAAAGCGTTCCAGTGAGCCTAGTATCGCACGATGCAGCATTACGGGTACATGTCTTGCACTATCTTCGCCAATATAGGAGGCACCCAGGCGGTCGGGCATGGAGAAATCGACCTGGATAGTGCCGCATTGCCAGACCCGGCCGATGCAGTCTTTCAGGGAGAATTCGATCTTGGGGCCGTAAAAGGCGCCTTCGCCGGGTTGTAGCTGCCAATCCAGACCTTTGGTGTTCAAGGCCAGTTCCAGGGCGCTTTCGGCTTTGTCCCAGACCGCATCGTCGCCGACCCGGTTTTCCGGACGGGTGGACAATTTGATGATGACTTCCTCGAAACCGAAGTCCTTATATACCTCGAACAGCAGATCGATGAAAGTAGATACTTCCGATTGAATCTGGTCTTCGGTACAGAATATATGGGCGTCGTCCTGCACGAAGTTTCTGACCCGCATCAAGCCGTGCAAGGTACCGGAAGGTTCGTTACGGTGGCAGGAGCCGAATTCGGCCAGCCGCACCGGCAGGTCGCGATAGCTTTTGATGCCCTGGTTGTAAATCTGGATATGGCAGGGACAATTCATCGGTTTGACCGCGTAATCCCGGTTTTCCGAGCTGGTGGTAAACATCATGGCGCTGAACTTGTCCCAGTGGCCGGATTTTTCCCACAGGCTGCGATCGACGATTTGCGGGGTTTTCACTTCGCCGTATCCGTTTACGCGCAGTTTTTCCCGCACGTATTGCTCGACCTGCTGATAAATCGTCCAACCCTTGTCGTGCCAGAACACCATGCCGGGGGCTTCTTCCTGGGTGTGGAACAGGTCCAGGGTTTTACCGATTTTGCGGTGGTCGCGTTTTTCCGCTTCTTCCAGCCGGTGCAGGTAAGCCGCCAAGTCTTTGCCGTCGGTCCAGGCGGTACCGTAAATGCGTTGCAGCATTTCGTTATTGGAATCGCCGCGCCAATAGGCGCCGGCGATTTTCATTAATTTAAAGGCTTTCAGTTTGCCGGTGCTGGGCACGTGCGGGCCGCGGCATAAATCGGTGAACTCGCCTTGGGTGTACAGGGACAGGTCTTCGTTGGCGGGAATCGAAGCGATGATTTCCGCTTTGTATTTTTCACCCAAACCGAGGAAAAAGTTGACCGCCTCGTCGCGCGACATCAGCGAGCGGCTGACCGGAATATCCTGCGCGGCCAATTCCTGCATTTTCCTTTCGATGTCGGCCAAATCGTCCGGCGTGAACGAGCGCTCGAAAGCGATGTCGTAATAAAAGCCGTTTTCGATCACGGGGCCGATAGTGATCTGTGCGCTGGGGAATAGCTGTTTGACGGCCTGTGCCAACAGGTGGGCGGTGGAATGGCGGATGACTTCCAGGCCGGCTTCGTCCTTGTTGGTAATGATTTGCAGGCTGGCATCCGCTTCGATCAGGGTGCTGGCGTCGACCAGTTTGTCGTCAAGCTTGCCGGCCAGCGTGGCTTTGGCCAAACCGGAACCGATTGATTTGGCAACGTCCATCACTGTTACCGCGTGGTCAAATTGACGCTGTGAACCGTCGGGAAGAGTAATTACAGGCATGTTCGATTCCGCAATAAAAAAAGCACCGGCTAGCGGTGCTTTAAATGTATGGTAGGCGCGAGTGGACTCGAACCACCGACCCCCACCATGTCAAGGTGGTGCTCTAACCAACTGAGCTACGCGCCTAAAGTCTGTCGTTCGAGCCGCGCATTATATCGGCATTATTCCATTGTGCAAGTTATTTCTGCCGGAACAGCGGATTTATTACACCAGAACCCGCTCGATGCCGCCGTTCGAGGCCTGCTTGATATAGTTTTTCATCCAGTCCTTGCCCAGCACGTGTTTGGCGATTTCCACCACGACGTAATCGACTTCCAGCTGCTCGACCTCGCCTTGGTAACGTTGCAAACCCTGCATGCAGGAAGGGCAGGAAGTAAGCATTTTCATCGGGCCGTCATAGCCGTCGCTACGCAGTTTTTCGGCATCGTTTTGCAATTCCTCGGCCTTGCGGTAGCGGACTTGGGTGGAAATGTCCGGACGGGCAACCGCCAGGGTGCCGGATTCTCCGCAGCAACGTTCGGATTTACTGACTTTCGCGCCGACCAAGCCGGCGACGGTTTTTAGCGGGTCCTGCAGCTTCATGGGGCTGTGGCAGGGGTCGTGGTAAACATAACGGTCGCCGCCCACGCCATCCAGTTTGACGCCTTTTTCCAACAGATACTCGTGAATGTCGATCAAACGGCAGCCGGGGAAAATTTTGTCGAATTCGTAATCCAGCAGTTGGTCGAGACAAGTGCCGCAGCTGACCACCACGGTTTTGATATCCAGATAATTCAAGGTGTTGGCGACCCGGTGAAACAGTACCCGGTTATCGGTGGTGATTTCCCGGGCTTTGTCGTCCTGGCCGCCGGCGCGTTGCGGGTAGCCGCAGCACAGATAGCCCGGCGGCAGTACCGTTTGCACACCGATTTCGTACAGCATGGCCTGAGTGGCCAGACCGACTTGGGAAAACAAGCGCTCGGAACCGCAGCCGGGAAAATAAAACACCGCCTCCGAATCGGTTTGGGTTTTATGCCGGTCGCGTATGATGGGCACGATTTGGTCGCTTTCTATGCCCAGCAAGGCGCGGGCGGTTTTGCTCGGCAATTTGCCGGGCATTTTGCGGTTGGTGAAATGAATCACATACTCGCGCATCTCCGGTTTGCCGGTCGATGACGGCGGGTGAGCCAACTGCGCGCGGCCCCACGGCCTGAGAAAAAAATTGCCCAAGCGCTGGGCCTTGTACGACCACTCGATCAGCAGTTTGCGCATCAGTTTGACGCTGCCGGGACGGCTGGTGCTTAAAAAGGCGATGGCCGCGGTTTTAACCGGGTTGAAGCTTTGTTTGCCCATTTTGCGCAGCAGATTGCGCATATTCATCGATACATCGCCGAAGTCGATGTCCACCGGGCAAGGGTTATAGCATTTATGGCAGACCGTGCAGTGGTCGGCCACGTCTTCGAACTCTTTCCAATGGGTGATGGAAATGCCGCGCCGGGTTTGTTCCTCGTACAAAAAGGCTTCGATCAGCAACGAGGTAGCCAGAATTTTATTGCGCGGCGAGTACAGCAAGTTGGCATTTGGCACGTGCGTGGAGCAGACCGGCTTGCATTTGCCGCAGCGCAGGCAGTCTTTCACCGAGTCGGAAATGGCGCCGATATCGCTTTGTTGCATGATCAGCGATTCGAAACCCATCAGGCTGAAAGAAGTGGTGTATGCGCTACGCAAATCGGCGCCCGGCATCAGTTTGCCGCGATTGAAACGGCCTTCCGGGTCTATCTGTTGTTTGTAGGCATGAAAACTCGCCAGTTCTTCGGCGCTTAAAAACTCGTATTTGGTGATGCCGATGCCGTGTTCGCCGGAAATAACCCCGCCCAGGGAGCGGGCCAGCGTCATGATGCGCGCCACGGCTTGATTGGCTTCCCTCAGCATTTCGTAATGGTCGGAATTGACCGGCAGATTGGTATGCACGTTGCCGTCGCCGGCATGCATGTGCAGGGCTACGAACACCCGTCCGCGTAAGGTTTCTTTATGCAGGGCTTCGATGCGCTCGACGATGGGGCGGAAATTGTCGCCGGCGAAAATTTCCTTCAAGCGCGGCAGCAGTTCCTGTTTCCAGGATACCCGCAGCGAATAATCCTGCAGGCGATGGAACAGAGTAGGGTGGGCGGCGCGATTGCTTAAGGCGCCGGCCTGGATGCCGTAGTCCGCAAACAGCGCCTCGGCCTCGGGCAGCGGCAGGTCCAGGTTGTCGTAGATCCATTGCCAGCGCGCTTTTACCGGCTCGATAGCGGACAGGGCTTGCTGGCGGCGGTCGTAGATCAAGGCGGCTTTGTCGACGCCCTCCTCGTAGAAACGCACCGGCAAATCGCCCGTCAAAAAGCGGCTGAGAGCGTCGCATAAACGCAGTTTGTTGCGTAGGGACAGTTCGATATTGATGCGCTCTATGCCGTCGCAATAGTCGCCCATGCGCGGCAGCGGAATCACCACGTCTTCGTTGATCTTGAAGGCGTTGGTGTGTTTGGCGATGGCCGCGGTGCGGGCCCGGTCCAGCCAGAACTTTTTGCGGGTTTCGGCGCTGACGGCGATAAAACCTTCGGCGCCGCGGGCATTGCAGATGCGGACCACTTCGGACGCGGCCCAGGCCACCTGGCTGTCGTCGTCGCCGACGATATCGCCGATCAGCACCATTTTGGGCCGGCCTTGTTGCTTGGCCTTGCTGGCGTAGCCGACGGCTTTCACATAGCGTTCGTCCAAATGCTCGAGTCCGGCCAGCATTACCCGGGTCGGGCCGGTTTTGGGCAGCGAGGCCAGATAGTCGCGTATCTCCACGATGGACGGCACGGCTTCGCGGACTTGGCCGTAAAACTCCAGGCAAAAGGTGCGGGTATGCGGCGGCATTTTATGCAAAATCCAGCGCGCCGAGGTGATGATGCCGTCGCAGCCTTCTTTTTGGATGCCGGGCAGGCCGCCCAAAAACTTGTCGGTGACATCCTTGCCCAATTCGCCTTTGCGGAAATCCGAGCCGGCCATAGGCAGTTGTTGTTCGGAGAGCAGGGTTTGCCGTTTGGCGTCGTAATACTTCAGATTAAAAACAACCCGATCCTGATCGTGGATTTTGCCCAGATTGTGGTTGAAACGTTCCACTTCCAGCCAGTTGCCGTCCGGGGTGACCATGCGCCAGGACAGCAGGTTATCCAGCGCGGTACCCCACAGCACGGCTTTTTTGCCGCCGGCATTCATGGCGACATTGCCGCCCACGCAGGAGGCGTCGGCGGAAGTGGGATCGCAGGCGAATACCAGGCCGGCGTTATCCGCCACGTCCATGACCCGCCGGGTCACCACGCCGGCGCCGGTGTAAATTGTCGCATAAGGCTGGTCGACGCCCGGCAGGCGGGTGTCCGCTTCGACTTTGCCGATCTCCACCAGTTTTTCGGTATTGATGACCGCCGAGTAAGGCGTTAGCGGTATCGCGCCGCCGGTATAACCGGTGCCGCCGCCGCGCGGAATGATGGTCAGGCCCAATTTGATGCAGTCGCGCACCATGTGGCCGACTTCATCCTCGCTGTTCGGGTAAAGCACCACGAACGGATATTCCACCCGCCAATCGGTGGCGTCGGTGACATGGGAGACGCGGGCGAAGCCGTCGAAGCGGATATTGTCCTTGCGGGTGTGTTTGCAGAGCAGGGCTAAGGCCTTGCGGCGCATCTCGCGGGTGCGGTCGAAATGGGCGGCGAAGGCGTCCACGGCGTGGTGCGCGGCTTCGATCAACGACGCTACCCGGCGGGCGCGGTCCGGATTTTCGGCTTCGTGTTCGGCATAACGTTTTTCCATCTGCTTCAAACGATGGCGCAAGGCGTCTAGCAAGGCGCGGCGGCGCTTGCCGTTGTCGAGTAAATCGTCTTCCAGATACGGATTGCGCTGCACGGCCCAAATATCGCCCAATACTTCAAACAGCATGCGTGCGGAACGTCCGGTAACACGCTCGCCGCGTAACGATTCCAGCACCCGCCAATGCTGTTCGCCCAACAGGCGGATGACGATTTCGCGGTCGGAAAAAGACGTATAGTTGTAAGGAATTTCGCGGAGCCTGGCCGGCGCCGTATCGGTAAACAACGGAGAAAATGCGTAATCCACTGTCATCCTAGCTAATGGCGTGGTTGGAAAGCCTGGATTGTAACATTCGCCAAGTCCGGAAAATACCTTAAACGCTTGGCCGGATTTAGCCGCTAGCGGGCGGATGGGTCAAGCGCGGCTGTTGCGGACCGGGAAAATCGGCCATGGCCGGAGTCCGCCGTTTGGCTAGCCCAGTTTGAAACCCACATAAAATCCGCCCGCCCCGCTAGCGCCGCGGCTGGTGATGACCGCTAAATGGTCGAGTAAAAAGCTGCCCGAATCCCTGGCGGCCTGGGCGGAAAGGCTGGCGGCGTCTTGCAATGCCGCGCCGTTAATGCTGATGATGCCGTACGATTCCGCCACGAACAGCAAGGTCACCATGGCGCCGCCGACGAACAGCGCGGTTTTAAGCATTTTCTTGGCGAAATAGCCCACCGCCAAACCGATAATGAAAGGCGCTCCGACATTGCCGAGCAAAAAAGCGGATGAAAAAATGTCATTGGCTGGGGCGGTAAAGGTATTGTCGTTCATGGTAGGTGTTTGTCGGCGGCCGAGTTGAGAATAAAAACGGGCTTATCATACTATCGATGCGGTTAGGCTTGCCAGATTGCCGGCCGTTTCCGGTGGGCCGAACCGGAGCGGCAAGACCGGCGAAAAAGAGCCGACGGGCGGGCATGTCCGGCATGGGTTTTGCCGCTTTACATAAGCAGCAAGCTGATTGCCAGCCATAAGCCGATTACGTTGGCCGTTAATAATTTGAGTTTTTGTACCGCGCTCATCGCCAGCCAAATTTCCATGGCATGGTCGCGGGCGCGAAACAGCAACGAAACCAGATGGGCTTTAGCGGTTTCCACCAGAAAAGGCCAGCGTCTCCACAAATACCCTATTAATCCGCACAGGAAAAACAGCAGGGTGTAAAACACCAGCATCTGCGCGCGATGCTTGGTAAAGCCCAAGCCGTGTATCAGCACTTCTTCCAGTAAAAACGACAAGGCTTCATAGAGCATATGCAGCAGATGGCTGGCATATTCCCAAGCCAAGTCCGGAGCCGCTAAAACGATGATGGCCGCCCCTATAAAAAAACTTTTCTTTATCGATTTCATAGCAAAACGGAATATGTGTAGTTAAAAATTCAGCACGATATCGCTCGAAATCAGCAATTGACGCTTGCTGGAATTGTTATCGAATGCCTGCCAACCGTCGCTGGCGTCGTAACGCACGCTGGGGCGTACCGTTAACCAAGGCACGGGGCGCCAGTTGGCGCCCAACGTGGCGGCGTAGTAATCGGCCGCGCGGCCCGGGTTGGCCGGAAACCGGGCCGGGCTGCCGACTCTGGCGCCGTCGTCGTCCCGAAACCACTCCAGCCGCAGGCCTGCCGACCACTCGGGATTAAGCTCGAGATTCAAATAGCCGACGACGCCATACCATTCAGCCCCGGCGTGTTCCGCGGCCGCCGTCATCCAGCCGTAATCGTGCTGTAAGGTCAGTTGCCATTGTTCGCCCACGTTCTGTTTTGCGACGATGCTGTAAAGATTGACGTCTCGGGCCGGGGTATCGCTAGAACTGCCGTGGGTGCCGGTTACGGCGAGCGTGGTGCCGGTTTGCGCGGATGCAAAGTTGAGTCCGCCGACAAAGCCCCAGTTTTCCAGATGATGCTCGAAACTGCCGTCCCAGCCGGCGAAGGGACTGCCCGTCACCGCGCCCGCTGTCAGCTCCAGATTCCGGTTAAGCGCATAAGCCGCCAGTACGCCGGTATGCGAAAACGGCTCGCCGAATTGCATGGCGTAAGAACGCGAATAAAAGAAATTATCCGGCGCCATGACCGATTCATTGCCCACCAGCGTATAAAATTCGCCCAACTTTACATGCAGCCCGGTGCCGATCGGCGCGAAAATATCCAGATAGGCCTGAGGAAAGGCAATGCCGTAAATGCGCTGGTGCAGCAAGTGAGCGTCCCAGTGATCGCCGATGTCGCCCATCGAGCGGGTGTAAAATGCATCGCTGCCGAATACGAAGTCCAGCCGCCCGCCCCAGCTCCAGGAATCGGGGGAGGCGTCCGTAACCCGTTCCAGATATAAATACAGTTGATTGAGTTGCAGCTCGTTGGCGCGGTCGGAAAAACCGACCGGGCCGTTGAAATTATCGGCGGGCCGGTCGGGATTGATGCTGAAACCGGCGTTCAACCAGCCGCCCAGATGCAAGTCCCCGGCATTGAAGTAGCTGGACCGATTGGGATTCCGCTCGCCCAGCCGGGAGAATAAATAACCTTCCCCAGTGTCGGCCGCCTCGCCTGTCGGGCTCGCCGCCAGGGCGAGGCTGACCAATAAAAGCCGAGGCAGTTTGGCCGTTCCGCGCTGTATATTCATGCCGTTAACCCCGCCGGTGTTGCCAAAGCGTGTTCCGGGCGGGCAGCGCGCCCGCCCCGGTGTCATCCGCTGTCTTGGAAACTTGCCCGGTTAGTGGCCGGTTGCCAAAACCAACTCGTTCGGCGACGACGGGATTTGCAGCAGCGGCGAATCGGTGGCGAAGCCCTGCAGGTCGACTTCGATATCGCGGTCGCGGGCGGCAATCAGAAAATCGGCGATGGTTTCCAGGATGTCCTGGTCGATAAACAAGGCGCGGCTGCCGTCTATGATTAATACGCTGTTGTCCTTGATATGGGCCAAGTGTTTGCGCAACAGGGCCTTGTTTAAAAAAGACACGTCCTTGTGTAGCCGCAGCAGATAATGAGAGCCGTGTTGGGTCAGCGTCATGGCCGAATGGAAATCCGACCACAACACGAAGAAAATGCCGCACGCCATGCCGATCGCAATGCCTTCCAGCAGGTCGGTGAACAGAATGGCGAATACGGTGATGGTGAAGGGGACGAACTGGCTGAAACCTTTGCGGTAAAATTCGAAGAACATCATCGGTTTGGCCAGTTTGTACCCGGTTTGCAGCAAAATGGCGGCCAAGCAGGCCAAGGGAATCAGGTTGAGGTAATGGGCAAAGAATACCACGCTGACCGCCAGCAGGACGCCGTGCAAGAAACAGGAGACGCGGGTTTGGCCGCCGGCGTTGACGTTGGCGGCGCTGCGGACGATAACCGCGGTAAGCGGCAAGCCGCCCAACATGCCGCAGATGAAGTTGCCCAGTCCTTGCGCCCTCAATTCATGGTTGGTAGGCGTCACCCGTTTGTGGGGATCGAGTTTGTCCACCGCTTCCACGCTCAATAATGTTTCCAGGCTGGCAACGATGGCCAAGGTCAAGGCGATGCTGTAAATCTTGGGGTTGGTCAGTGCGGTAAAGTCGGGTAATTGCAGTTGGTAGAGGAAATTGCGGGTACTGCCCAACTCCGGCAACGAGACCAAATGTCTGATGTTCAAACTCCACTCCGGCGCATGCAGTTGCGCCCATTGATTAAAACCTACTCCCCACGCCACGGCCAGCAGAGGGCCGGGAATCAGGCGCAGCCAAGCATTGCGCTTGACCCAACGGCTGTCCCAGATAATCAGAATCATCAGCGAAACCGTGCTGATCAACGTAGCGCCCAAAGATACGCCGTGCAGCGATTGCGATAATTCGAAGAAACTGGAACGGGCGGTCTCCTGCATATAGCTTTCGTCGCCGACGAAACTGGCGTCGTAACCGGTGGCATGCGGAATTTGTTTGATGATTAAAATCATGCCGATAGCCGCCAGCATCCCCTTGATGACCGAGGCCGGGAAAAAGGCCGCAATCGAGCCGGCCCGGAATACGCCCATGAAAAATTGCAGAATGCCGGCAATGGTCAAGCTCAACAAAAATATATTGAAATCGCCCAAGGTTTCTATGGCGGTGAACACGATGACGGTCAAACCGGCGGCGGGGCCCGACACGCTTAATTGGGAGCGGCTGAGCCAGGAGACGATCACACCGCCCACCATGCCGGAAATGATGCCGGAAAACAAAGGCGCGCCGGATGCCAGGGCAATGCCGAGGCATAGCGGCAATGCCACCAAAAACACCACTATGCTGGCTGAAAAATCTTGCCGAAAATGGCCCAAATAATAATGAAGTTGTGTTTTCATGGTTCCGCCCCTTAAGTCTATGGATTAAAGGCAACAAACCTGAATGGGTGGGATTATGTTGCCGGCGGCAAGATAGTAGCGAATCGAAACTGTAATGGCAAGTACCGGTTTGCAAAATTTCGCCGGCCGGCTGGAAGCGCCTGTTTTGCGGCGAAAAACCTAACATGATGATCGGGCAGGTTGGGGCATGCAAAGAGACAAAGCTGTGCCCTGGCGTTTTTAAGTTCACGGTAAATCGTCAATTACAGGGCCGCCGCTTGCGTCGTTATCTTTGGGGGCCGGGTGGGAGAGGGTGTTCGGCTTAACGATTAACCGCGGATATCCGCTATGCCCATTGCCGGAGAGATAGTTTGCAATGGACGGGTAGCCGGTCAAACCACCATTTCAGCCTGCAATAATTTGATTTGGTCCCTAACGTGAGCCGCCTCTTCGAATTCCAGATTCTTGGCGTGCCGGTACATTTTTTCTTCCAGTTGTTTCAATGTCTTGGCGGCTTGTTTAGGGGTCAGGGCTTTGTATTCGCTGGCGGGCTCCGCGACTTTGGCGCGGGCGCTGTTGATCGAACCGCCGGAACCGGGGATGGCAATTTCCAGGATGTCGGTCACCGATTTGAAAATCGTCTTGGGTTGAATGTGGTGTTCCGTATTGAAGGCGATCTGCTTGTTGCGGCGGCGTTCGGTTTCGTCGATGGCCTGCCGCATCGAGCGGGTGATTTTATCGCCGTAGAGGATGGCTTTGCCGTTGGCGTTGCGGGCGGCGCGGCCTATGGTTTGCACCAGCGATACCACCGAGCGCAGGAAACCCTCCTTGTCGGCATCCAGGATCGCCACCAGCGATACTTCCGGAATATCCAAACCCTCCCGCAGCAGGTTGATCCCGACCAGCACGTCGAATACGCCCAGGCGCAAGTCGCGGATGATTTCCACCCGTTCCACGGTTTGAATGTCCGAATGCAGGTAGCGCACTTTGATGTCGTGTTCCATCAGGTAATCGGTCAAATCTTCCGACATGCGTTTGGTCAGCGTAGTGACTAGTACCCGCTCTTTGACGGCGATGCGTTTATTCAATTCCGACAGCAGATCGTCGACCTGGGTGGTGGCGGGGCGCACTTCCACTATGGGGTCGACCAGTCCGGTCGGCCGCACCACCTGTTCCACCACGGCGCCGGAGTGTTCCTTTTCGTAAGGGCCGGGAGTGGCGGAGACGTAGATGCGCTGGCCGCAGATGGCTTCGAATTCGTCGAATTTCAGTGGCCGGTTGTCCAGCGCAGACGGCAGGCGGAAGCCGTATTCGACCAGGGTTTCCTTGCGCGAACGGTCGCCCTTGTACATGGCGCCGATTTGCGGCACCGTGACATGGCTTTCGTCGATGATGACCAGCGCGTCCTTGGGCAGGTAATCGAACATGGTGGGCGGCGATTCGCCGTCGCTGCGGTTGGACAGATGCCGGGAATAGTTTTCGATGCCGGAGCAATAGCCGACTTCCATGATCATCTCGATGTCGAATAACGTGCGTTGTTCCAGACGCTGTGCTTCCACCAGCTTGTGGTTGTCGCGCAGCTGTTCCAGGCGTTCGGCCAGCTCGACTTTGATTTTTTCCACCGCTCCCAGCAACTGGTCGCGCGGGGTGACGTAATGGCTTTTCGGGTACAAGGTAAAGCGCGCCATGCGCTGCAACACTTCGCCGGTCAAGGGGTCGAACATCGACAGGCGCTCGATTTCGTCGTCGAATAATTCGATGCGCAGCGCCTGCTCTTCCGATTCGGCCGGAAACACGTCGATGACTTCGCCGCGCACCCGGTAGGTGGCGCGGCGAAGTTCGGTGTCGTTGCGGGTGTATTGCATTTCAGCCAAGCGGCGCAGGATGTCGCGCTGTTTGATCATGTCGCCGCGCACCAGGTGCAGCACCATCTGGAAGTACGATTCCGGCTCGCCCAAGCCGTAAATGGCCGACACTGTCGCCACCACGATGGTGTCGCGCCGCTCCAGCAGGGCCTTGGTGGCGGACAGCCGCATTTGCTCGATATGTTCGTTGAGCGAGGCGTCCTTGTCGATGAAGGTGTCGGAGGCCGGAATATAAGCTTCCGGCTGGTAATAGTCGTAGTAAGAGACGAAATATTCGACGCTGTTTTCCGGAAAAAATTCCTTCATTTCGCCGTATAGTTGCGCCGCCAGGGTCTTGTTGGGGGCCATGATCATGGCCGGCCGCTGGGTTTGCTGGATCACGTTGGCGATGGTAAAAGTCTTGCCTGAACCGGTAACGCCCAGCAGGGTTTGGTGCAGTTCCCCATCGTTGAGGCCCTCGACCAATTCCCGGATCGCGGTGGGTTGGTCGCCGGCCGGTTGATAACGGCTCTGTATTTTGAAAGGTTTTTGCATGGGCTGGGATGAATTCGGGGCGGCAAGCGGTTCGGCTATGATACCGGTAATTGCCGATTGACTGATTTCCATGCGCCGTTTGCCGGACATCGGTTTCTACCTTTGGAGTTTAAATGCAGGTTATTGTACAAAGCTCTGAATTAGCGTTATAGTCCCAGCCAGGTTTTTGCAGTAAAAATCCGGGTTCTCACTATGCAGATAACCAGTTCATCCATTGTTAATGCCGGCTTTATGCAGCGCTTTCAGAGTCAGGATAAAACCGCCTCTGATAATGGGCAAGGAATTAATGCGCCCGGCCGAAGTGCAGACGGGCTTGATGAGCAACAGCAACGCGAAATTCAAGCCTTAAAAGCCAGGGATAGCGAAGTCCGCGCGCATGAACAGGCTCATTTGGCCGCGGCCGGCGGTCTTGCCACCAGCGGGGCTAGTTTCCAATATGTAACCGGCCCCGACGGTCAGCGCTATGCTACCGGCGGAGAAGTCGGTATCGACGTGTCCCCGGTCGCGAATGATCCACAGGCCACGTTACTGAAGGCCGAAACCATCCGCCGGGCGGCTTTGGCGCCCGCGCAACCCTCCGGTCAGGATTTAAGTGTGGCGAGCAAGGCAACGGCCATGGCAAATAAAGCGAGTGCCGAGCTACTGCTTAAAAGCAGGCAGGGTTCGAATTCGAACGGTTCACTGTTGGATGTTGTTGCCTGACAGGCTAAATAAATTCAACCCCGAAGCCAACGCCCGGTTCAATGCGCACCACTTTAGTGGCCCGGATCGGGGCATCGTCAAATTCCGTGGTTTGTACTTCCACGGTGGTGTTTATGTCCGGTATCAACTCGTCAGAACACAGCAAAAACAGCCCACTCTCGGAAAAATCGCGCATATTGGCGAAAAACAAGCCGGAGGGATGGGGGGGCGTTACCTTGATTTTGGCGCGGTGCTTAAGCCGCGGATGGCGGCGCTTGTCCGAATCGTTCAAATCATTCACTTGAATAAAGATTAAAATTTAATTAGCAACCCGAACGCCGGCCGCCTTTGGTTTATGATTGCCGAGCCGAGTACCTGGACAGAGTAAAATTAGGTTACGCGCCGTAAAACAATTGCCTGTATAGTATGAAAAAAACAGTGTTTGTCAAACCTAGCTAATTCGCATGATGGGTTCGTTCTATAAATGAAACGGGTAAATCGCGATAAGATGACACTTGGTAGATAATTAGCGAAGCTAAATAGCCTTAGCTAATGGGCATATATTTTCTATCGGCTTTTAAGCATACACCTTCCTATTTCAATGGCACGACGACCTAGACCCCGAACTCGACCCAACTCATCTTCCGCCCGGCGCAGAAAAAACCCATCAAAATCATCTTGGCTGTTGAAAGCGTTGTTTCCGCTTTTGTTGGCGGGCGGCTTTGCGCTGGCATCCTATGTCGGATACCTCGATTACACCGTTCGCGAACAATTCGAAGGCAAGCGCTGGTCCATCCCGGCCCGGGTTTATGCCAGTCCCTTGGAACTGTATGCGGGTCTGGAATATAACAGCCAGCAATTCGAGGACATCTTGCTGCAATTGCATTATCGCCAGGATCCGCAGTTAGCGGGCGAGGGTTCTTATGCGTTGAAGGGCGGACAGATCAATGTCAAAACCCGTGCATTTAATTTCGGCGATAAATTGCAAGAAAGCCGAAAAATCAGTATCGGTTTTGCCGGCGGCGTACTGACCAGTTTGATCGACGCCAATAGCGGTAATGAGTTGGCCATCGTGCGTATGGAGCCCATTCAAATCGGCAGTTTTTATCCTACCCGTAAGGAAGACAGGATTCTGATCAAACTGGAAGATGCGCCCGCAACCCTCGTCCAGGGCCTGCTTTCCACCGAGGACCGCGATTTTTACCATCATTTCGGCATCTCGCCGAAAGGCATTGCCCGCGCCATGTGGTCGAACCTGAAAGCCGGCGGCATGGTACAGGGCGGCAGCACCATCACCCAACAATTGGTGAAGAATTTTTTCCTGCACCCCAAACGCACGCTGCGGCGAAAACTCAAGGAAGTCTTGATGTCGCTGATTCTGGAGTATCGCTACAGCAAGGACGAGATTCTGGAAGCCTACCTGAATGAAATTTTTCTAGGGCAGGATGGCGCCAGCGCCGTACACGGCTTCGGCTTGGCCAGCGAGTTTTATTTCGGCCAATCCCTGAAAACCCTGAATTTGCCGCAAGTGGCTACCTTGGTGGCGTTGGTGCGCGGTCCGTCGGAATACGATCCGCGTCGGAAACCCGAACATACTTTGGACCGCCGCAACTTGGTATTGGATTCGATGTTGGCGGAAGGTTATATCGACGCCAGACAGGCCGAGGAAGCCAAAAAGCAGCCTTTGGCGGTGGCCGCGGTCACGCACCGCTCGGCAAACCGCTATCCCGGTTTTATCGATTTGGTCAAGCGCCAGCTGAAACAGGAATATAAGGAAGAAGACTTGACTTCGGAAGGCCTGCGCATCGTCACGACCCTGGACACCCGCGTGCAGGATGCGTTGGAAAAGTCGATAGCCGGCAAGCTCAAGCAGCTGGAAAAAAGTCCCAAGAGCAACGATTTGGAATCGGCGGCGATCGTCACCCGCCGCGATAGCGGCGAAATCGTGGCGTTGGCCGGCGCCCGCGATGCCAGCGATATCGGATTTAACCGCGCCCTGGATGCCGTGAGGCCTATCGGGTCCTTAATCAAGCCCGTGGTGTATCTGACCGCGCTGGAGTATCCCGACCGCTATACCATCACCACGCCGGTCAGCGATACGCGTCTGCAAATTCCCGCGGGAGGCGGCAAAACCTGGTCGCCGGATAATTACGACAACCGCGAGCACGGCGTGGTGCCTTTGCATGTCGCGTTGACGAATTCCTACAACATGGCCACGGTCAGAATAGGCATGGACATCGGGTTAAGCAGAATTGCCAATAACCTGAAGAACATGGGCGTAAGCCGGCAGGTGGATTTATATCCGTCCATGCTGTTGGGCGCCGCGCCGCTTTCGCCCCTGGAAGTGACGCAAATCTATCAAACCTTGGCGGGAGACGGTTATGCTACGCCGTTGCGTTCGATTCGCGCGGTAAATGCCGCCGACGGCAAGGCATTGCAGAGTTATCCGTTTACCGTGCGGCAGGCGATTGACCCGGCGGCCACCTATATTACCAATACGATTTTGCAGGATGTGATGCGTGTGGGCACCGGGCGCTCGGCGTATAAATACGTGCCCGAAACCATGAATCTGGTCGGCAAAACCGGTACCACCAACGAACTGCGCGATAGCTGGTTTGCCGGATTTAGCGGCGACTATCTTTCGGTGGTGTGGGTTGGACGGGACGACAACAAACCGACCGGGCTGACCGGCGCTACCGGCGCCCTGCAAATTTGGTCCGAGTTGATGCGGCAGGTTGCCAAACAGTCGGTGAACTTGGTTGCGCCCGATAATGTGCGGATGAAATGGATAGATACGCAGACGGGCTGGTTGGCCGATGAAAATTGCCCGGGCGCGCAAACCTATCCGTTTGTGGATGGCTCGGGGCCTACCGAGTATTCTTCTAATTGCGGTTCGGCTTTAGATGCCGCCGGATCCTGGCTTAATCACTTAAATCCTTTTTGAATATGATAAAAAAAATCGTAAGTTCGCTGATATTGACGGTAGGCATGCTGGGTAGTGTCCGGGCCGAAGAAGCGCCCATCCATCAGCTCAAGGCCTTTTTAAAAGCCAGTGCCTCATTGTCGGCGGAATTTAAGCAAGTCAGTTATAACAAGGCCGGGCAGGCCGCCCAGGCCAGTTTCGGCGAGTTTTATCTCAGCCGCCCGGGTAAATTCCGCTGGAATTACCAAAAACCGTTTACGCAGGAGATCGTGTCCAACGCCGGCAAAGTTTGGTTTTACGACGCGGATCTCGAGCAGGTGACTGTCAAGCAGCTCGATGACTCCCTGGGATCCACGCCGGCCTTGTTGTTGACCGGCCAAGTGGATATCGATGAAAAATTCGTGCTGGAAGAGCAGGGCAGCGACGACGATTTAAACTGGATCAAACTCTCGCCCAAAAATGAAGAAAGCGGTTTTAAATATATTCTGATCGGCTTGAATAACGGCCAATTGGGCGGTATGGAATTAAGCGATAATTTCGGGCAACTGACCCGGATCTATTTTTCCAATATCAAACTGAATCCCGCGCTGCAGGATAGCCTGTTTAACTTTAAACCGCCCAAAGGGGTGGATGTGTTCGAAAATTAACCGGTGCCGATCCGTGCGCGCGGTTGGGCCGGGCACACACGGCCGGTCTTATGTTTAGCCCAGGCAAACCCGGTTGCGGCCCTGTTTCTTGGCTTCATACATGGCGGTGTCGGCGCGTTTGATGATGGCGTCGATACTGTCGTCTTCTATCAGGCTGCTGACGCCCAGGCTGGCGGTCAAATTTAATACATCCATGCCGTAAGCCAGCGTATGCGACTCTATATCGGTCCTGATGCGCTCGGCTATGATGTTGGCGTCATCCAGGTGGGTATCCACCAATAGAATCACGAATTCTTCTCCGCCGAAGCGAAACACGATATCGCTGGCGCGTACGCTGTCTTTGATCCAACCGGCCACCGAGGCCAGCGCTAAATCGCCGCAATGGTGGCCGTATTGGTCGTTAATCGATTTAAAGTGGTCGACATCCACGAAGATGACGGACAAATTTTGCCGGCAGCGATAGGCCCGTTTCATTTCCCGCATCAAAGTATCGTTGAAGGCGGTGCGGTTATGGGTTTTGGTCAAAGGGTCGGTATAGGCCATTTGCAGGGCCTGCTGAAACAAGGTGGCGTTTTTGAGCGGATAGATCAGGCAGCACAACAGGCTTTCCAGCATTCTGAGTTCATCCTTGCAGAAACGTTGGCTACGGGTCAGTTTTAATTCGCCTAGCTGTTGGTCTTCCACCTTCAAGGCATAAGTACAGGAATGCCGGCCGATTACGCCGCGGGTAAACGTCAAGTCGAATTCGCTGTTGGTATATTCGGCGCTGTTATGCGGAATCGTGGCTTGGATTTTATTGCAGAATATGTTGATCAGCTCAATAAATTCCAATGAAGTTTGCAGAGCGCTGCTGATGTCGAAATGATGAAGATTGACGGCTGTCGACGCTTCAAAGCTTTTATTGCTGACAATGGCCAGTTCGGCTGCTTTTTCTTTCATGACACTTCCTCAGGTCTTGAATTAACGGTTTAACGTTTAAAAAGCTATAGCCGTGCCAAATTTATTTTAGTTATTTAATTCAAATGGTTGTGTTGTTTTGTCTGGGTAAGTGGCAATTTTTTGCCGCTTGTCTGTTTAAAATAAGCCCAGTTGTACTTGGGCCACTTCGGACATCATTTCCCGCGACCAGGGCGGGTCGAGCACTACTTCGACATTGACCGAGCTGACGCCGGGCAGGGCGCGGATGCATTTTTCCACGTCGCTTTGGATGACGGGGCCCATGCCGCAGCCGGGTGCGGTCAGCGTCATGCGGATGTGTACGTCGTGGCCGCCTTCGGCATTGCCGGCGACATCGCAGGCATAGACCAAGCCCAAGTCCACGATGTTGACCGGGATTTCCGGGTCGTAGACCGTTTTCATGACTTCCCAGCAGTTTTTCTCCACCGCCTTGGTGTCGGTTTCGGAAACCAGCGTATGCAATTCATGGGTTTCCTTGCCCAAGGCGTCGGCATCGATGCCGGCAATCCGCACCATGTGGCCGTAATCGGTAATCACCGTGTAATTGCTGCCCAGCGACTGGTGAATGGTCACTTCCTGACCTTTGTTCAAGGTGCCGTGATAGCCGTCGGGTATGGTGACCATATTCACGTCGCGGGTTAAGGTAACAACTTCTCTGTCTGCCATAACGATATTTAAAGTGTAAAGTTTTGTGCGTCAATTATTTGACCGGTTATGCCCAGGCTGGCGGTGTCAAATAAATAACAGTAAATTGGGGCCAAGCTATCCATTTCGGGCAGTGTGCTTTTATCTTCGGCCGGATAGACTTTTTTGCGTAAAGGCGAGTTAACCGGTCCCGGAACCAGCGTGTTAACGCGAATTTTTCCGCCGGCTTCCAACTCTTCGGCCAGAATTTTGGCGAACCCCTCCAGTGCTATTTTCGATACGCCGAAAGCGCCGCTGTAGGCTTGCGATTTGCGGGCGGCGGAATCCGAGGTAAATACGATGGCGGCGTGAGCGCTTTTTTGCAGTACCGGCAATAGCACTCGGCTCAACAAAAAGGCCGCGTTTAGATTCACGTTGAGCGTATGCCCCCAATCTTGGGTTTTATGGATGGCTATCGGGGTGTAGGCAGTCAATTCGGCGGCGGAATGCAACAAACCCTGCAAGGCGCCGTAGCGTTGATCGATAGCATCGGCCATGTCCTGGTATTGCGCTTCGGTTGCGCCGGCCAGATCAAAGGGATACATCACCGGCTCCGGGCCACCCGCATTGACGATGGCGTCATAGACTTTTTCCAGTTTGGGTATGCTTTTATCCAGCAGAACGACTTGAGCGCCTTGCTTGGCCAGGGCCAGGGCCGCCGTGCCGCCAAGCCCGCCGCCCGCGCCGGTGATGAGTATGACCTGATTGTTTAATGACATAGCGTAGCTTTTATCCATTGCTGTAATTGCCGCGGCTCTTCGATCAGGGCGTCCGCCCCCCAGTTTTCGGGCCGGTCATTGTCTTTGATATAGCCGTAAAGGGCGGCCAGGGTTTTCATGTTGGCGTTTTTGCCGGCGGCAATGTCATGCGGAGCGTCGCCGATATAGACGCAGTTTTCCGGCTTGACCCCGGCTTGCCTGCATGCGGCCAGCATGGGCTCGGGGTGCGGCTTGCTGTTGGCCGTGGTGTCGCCGCTGATTACGCAAGCGGCCCTGTCGCTGAGATTTAACGCCTCCAGCAGCGGCAGGGTGAAACGCTCGCGCTTATTGGTAACCACGCCCCATTTCAGTCCGAGAGATTCGATGGTTTCCAGGGTTTCGCCCATGCCGTCGAAAAAACGGCTATGCGCCGCAATGTTGCTTTGATAACAGTCCAGCATGTATTCCAGTAATTGATTTTGTTCGCCCGGGTCTGAATTTGGGACGGCATGTTTGATCATGGCCAAGGCGCCCATGGAAATGCAGGGTTTGACCCCGGCGGCCGGGATGGCGGCGTAGCCATGCTCAAGCAAGGTTTGGTTCAGGCAGGCGACCAAGTCCGGCGCGGTATCCACCAGGGTTCCATCCAGGTCGAACAACACGCAGTCCAATTTGAAACCGGTCATGAGCTTTACTCGGGCCGTTTAAAAGCGGCGATGTAATTGACGTCGATATCCTTGCCCAGGTTGAACTGCTTGCTGAACGGGTTATATTCGATCCCCGTCATTCCTTGCAATTCCAGGCCGGCATTGCGGGCGGATTGGCACAGTTCGGACGGTTTGATAAAGGTTTTATAGTCGTGGGTGCCCTTGGGCACCATTTTCAACAGATGTTCGGCGGCCAGGATGGCCAGCAGATAGGCCTTGGGCACCCGGTTCAGGGTGGAAAAAAACACCATGCCGCCCGGTTTAACCAGGGTGGCGCAGGCGCGGATGATGGAGGCGGGGTCGGGTACGTGCTCCAACATTTCCATGCAGGTAACATGATCGAAACCGGCCGGCTGCTGCTCGGCCAGGGTTTCCGCGCTGATTTTTCGGTAATGGGCGGTGATGCCGGTTTCCAGGCCGTGCAAATCGGCAATGTCGATCAGTTCTTCGCTGAGATCGATGCCTAATGCCTCCGCGCCTGCCTTGGCCAGGCCCTCGGTCAAAATTCCGCCGCCGCAGCCGACGTCCACCACCCGCCTGCCCGATAATTCGGCAAATTGCCGGATGAAATGCAATCTGAGCGGATTGACATCGTGCAGGGTTTTAAATTCGCCATTGGGGTCCCACCAGCGCTCGGCCCGAGAGCCGAATTTGTGGATTTCGTGAGGGTGTACGTTGTCGGTCGCTGTCATGGCATTGGTGTTTTTTTAAAGGCTATAGTTTACTTTATTACTAGGTTATTCGTCATGCTTGAACTTTTCGACGCCGGCCGGCCCGTTAAAAGCTTTCCGTTAAAAATGGCGGGGTGTCAACGCGTTAAAAGGCCAGGGGGCAGGTAAAACGGGTGCTTATGTTTCAGGCTCGGGATGAAAGCGTACAAATTTAACGGTGTTTTCATCGCGCTGGATAATTTCCACTATTTGTCCATGCAGCTTGATGCTGGTGCCGGGCTCGGGGATGGTTTCCATGTATTCTATGATCAGACCGTTCAAGGTTTTGGGGCCTTCCGTGGGCAGGTCCCAATGGGTGACGCGGTTGAGCTCCCTGACGGTGACGCTGGCATCGACCAGATAGCTGCCGTCTTTTTGGATTTTGATGTCGGGTTCCTCGGCCACCAATTCGCCAACGATTTCCTGCAATAGGTCGTCTAAAGTGACCAGCCCTTGCACGTCGCCGTATTCGTCCACCACTAAACCGATGCGCAATTTTTCGGTTTTGAAAATTTGCATTTGTTTGTGAATCGAGGTGCTGGCCGGAATGAAAAAAGGTTTGCTTAGGCTCTCGGTAATGATTTGTTTGTCGAATTCGGTGTGATTAATCCGAGACAAAACACTGCGGATGTGCAAAAAACCGATCACCCGGTCGATGTTCTTTTTATAGACCGGCAAACGGGTGTGCGGGCTATTGCGCAACTGTTCGATGATGTCCTCGATGCTGTCTTCCAGGTCGATGCCGATAATTTCCTTGCGTTGCGTCATGATGTCCTCGACGCTGGCGGACTCCAAGTCCAAGATGCTTAGCAGCATATTCTGATAACGGGCCGGCAACAGATGGTCGGTATCCGAGACGATGCTTTTTAATTCGTCTTTATCCATCACGTCTTTCTTGGCCTTTTTAGGATTAACGCCGACGATAAGTAACAGCAGGTTGGAAATTGAATTAACGATCCAGACAATCGGGTAAAACACCTTCAATAGCGGTACATAGATCCAGGCCGAAATAAAGGCCAGCATCTCCGGTTTAAGCGCGGCCAGGGTTTTAGGCGTCACTTCGGAAAATATCAAAACCACTATGGTCAACAGCGCGGTGGCGGCGGGAATGGCGTCATCGCCGCCCACGCGTATGGCAATTACGGTGGCAATTGAAGAGGCCAATATATTGACGAAATTGTTTCCCAATAAAATCAAGCCTATCAAGCGGTCGGGCCGTTTAAGCAGCAGGTGGGCCTTGGTGGCGCCGCGATGTTTTTGTTTGACCAAATGTTTAAGCCGATAACGGTTTAGCGTCATCAGGGCGGTTTCGGAGCCGGAGAAAAAAGCGGATAAAAGCAGCAAAAGGACCAGTAGACTAATCAGTATACTTAACGGAATATCATTCAACGAAGTGGCTCAGGGTTACAAAACATGTTGCTAGTTTCTATGCTGGCGAAGTTTTGTCAAGTCGTTAAGCTTCTTTTAAGTTGAAAATAGCGCTGGGCATTATTAAGAAGAAGCCGAGGTTTATTGTTCAACAAATTGAAACCTGTGGGTTTTTGACAATAACGGGATTCAATGCTTAACTTGAAAAGCTTTAAATCGCCCATTGACCGAAAACGTCCTTCCCATTGAGTATACCCGCATGGTTTTGCCCGACATTTTGCTAATCGATGACAATGTAATCAGAGCTCAGCAAGTTGAGGCCGTGTTGAAGTTTCTGGAATATGGATTCACGACGGCAGGTAGCTGCGAATGTCAGCCGATTTTGCAAGACCTGTCGGGTTTCGACGCGGTTTTTGTGGGTGCGGCGGCCGAGAAACAAGCGGCGCTGCTGCGAACGGTTACCGAAAAAACGGGCGACATACCGGTTTTGTTGTTGGTGGAAAAAGATGCTCAGCCGGTGCCGGGGCCGATTCAGCAAATGGTGTCGCGGGTACTGGAATGGCCCACGGTCTACCCGGTTCTGACGGAAGCATTAAACAACCTGATTCAGCCGCGGCAGCCGGCGAAAAAAACGCAATCCCACAAGGGGTTGGCCGGACGCAGCAAGGCGATACAAAAAACCCGCGAACTGATCGATCAAGTCGCCAAGTCGGATGCCACGGTCTTGATTTTAGGCGAGTCCGGCACCGGTAAGGAAGTGGTGGCCCAGGCCCTGCATCGCGCCTCCTTACGGAAAGACAAACCCTTTGTGCCGGTCAATTGCGGCGCCATTCCCGGAGAATTGCTGGAAAGCGAATTGTTCGGCCACGAAAAAGGCGCGTTTACCGGCGCGCTGACTTCGCGGCAAGGGCGGTTCGAACTGGCCGAGGGCGGCACGCTGTTTCTGGATGAAATCGGCGACATGCCGATGCCGATGCAGGTTAAATTGTTGCGGGTTCTGCAGGAGCGAACCTTCGAACGGGTCGGCAGCAATAAAACCATACAATGCGATGTGCGCATCGTGGCCGCCACCCATCGCAAACTGGAGCAGGAAATCAGCGAAAAGCGGTTCCGCGAAGACTTATTCTACCGTTTGAATGTGTTTCCGATCGAAGTGCCGGCGCTGCGCGAGCGCTCGGAAGACATACCTTATTTGGTCGGCGATTTGATTGGGCGCATGGAAGCGGCCAGCAGGGGCTCGGTAAAACTGTCGCGCAATGCGGTTGCGGTGCTGATGCAACATCATTGGCCGGGTAACGTGCGGGAACTCTCCAACCTGATCGAGCGTTTGGCCATCATTTACCCGGACCGGCTGGTGGATGCGGACGATTTGCCGGAAAAATTTCAAGGCTATGAAGTGCCGCCGGAAGCAAAGCTGGACTGGCAAGAATTCGATGCGGCGGTTAATGAAACGCTTGGCCGGCCGGCGGCCGGCGGCGAAAAACCCGTGCTGCCCGCGCCGGGCGCCGCCGTGCATTTGCCCGAACAAGGTATCGATTTAAAAGAATACCTGACCGATTTGGAAAACGAGTTGATCCGGCAGGCGCTGGAAGAATGCAACGGCGTGGTGGCGCATGCGGCGAAATTACTCAATATGCGGCGTACCACGTTGGTGGAAAAGCTGCGGAAAGTGGACGCGGTCTGATTCGCGTCAAAACAATGGCTCAGGTCAATCTAAGTGGTTAATAAATAAAGAATAAAAACATGGCTTGAATTTTGCTTTGTGCTGGATACAGTCAAAAGCCCGCATAGCCATGAACCCAAGCCATCAGCAATACCAACAAAAAACCGAACGCCTGACCGATGCCTTCCGGATGTTTAACGAACTTTCGGAAAATTTGGCGCTGTCCTACCAAGGCTTGCAGGAGCAGGTTGCCCACCTGAATAGCCAACTGGCCGCGGCCCGTAGCGAGCGTCTGGCGACTTTGAGCGAAAAAGAAAAGCTGGCCAGCCGCCTGCAGCAAATTTTGGCGGCCTTGCCGGCCGCCGTCATTTTGCTGGATGCGAAAAACCGTATCATCGATTGTAACGATCATGCCATCGGCTTTTTGGGCGAACCCTTGCTGGGCCTGCAATGGCAGGCCATCATGGCGCGCAGCCTGTTGCCGGTTCCCGATTCGCCTCACGAGCGCCGGCTCTCGGACGGCCGCATCGTCAGCATTACCCGCAATCATCTCAGCAACGATGCCGAGCAAATCATTTTGCTATCGGATGTCAGCGAATTGCGCACTCTGCAAGACCGCCTGGCGCAGCAAAAACACTTGTCCGCCATGGGCGAGATGGTCGCCGGTTTGGCCCACCAAGTGCGCACGCCGCTGGCGACCGCTATTTTATACGCTTCGCAAATGAGCAAGCCGCAACTAAACGGCACCAAACGGCTGCAATTTTCCGAAAAAATTCTGGAACGCCTGCAGTACCTGGAGCGCCAAGTCAACGACATGCTGATTTTCGCCAAGCAGGGCCGCTTGGCCATGCAGGGGTTTTCCTGGCAACAGATGCTGGCGCATATTGCGGAGCGCATGGAGGAATTTAACGGCGCCTTTTTACTGGAAAACCGGGTGGACCGGGACCGTGTGCAGGGCAACCAGGATGCCTTGCGCGGCGCCTTATTGAATTTGTTGAACAATGCGATCGAGTCCGGGGCCTGCCTGATTAGCCTGCTGGCGGTGCAAAGCGGGCAAGGCATCGAGATCAGCATTCGGGACAACGGGCCGGGTATCGGCTCGGATCGGCAAGCGCAGGTGTTCGAACCGTTTTACACCACCAAGACCCACGGTACCGGCTTGGGCTTGGCCGTGGTGGACAGTGTGGTCAAGGCTCATAAAGGCTCGGTGTATTGCCGCTCCGAATTGGGGCAGGGCAGCGAATTTGTGTTGACGTTGCCTATTTTTCAGCAGGATTTGGGCTTGTCGGTGCCGGGCGTCGATTCGGTCGGTCAGGAGAATGATTATGAAGCAGTATGATGTGCTTATCGTGGAAGACGACGCGGCATTGGGCGAAGCGCTCTGCGATACCCTGGAACTGGAAGGTTATAGCGTCATCTCGGCCAAAAACGGTATCGAGGCGCTCAGCCAGCTGCAAAAATGCGCCGTGGGCCTGGTGGTCAGCGACGTGCAAATGCCGGTCATGGACGGTTTGCGGTTGTTGCAAAATCTCAGGCAAAAATTCGAAACCTTGCCGGTATTGCTGATGACGGCATACGGCACCGTTCCCAGCGCCGTGGAAGCCATGCGGGCCGGGGCTTGCGATTATTTGATCAAGCCGTTTGAAGCCAAAGCCCTGATGGCAAAGGTAGCGGAATTAATCGTCAGCGAGCCGCCGCCGGAACAGGTGCGCGTGGTGGCCGATGAACAGATGAAAAAGCTCTACGGTCTGGCGAATAAAGTCGCCAAAACCAACGTCACCATACTGCTGGAAGGCGAAAGCGGCACCGGCAAGGAGGTGTTGGCGCGTTATATTCACCGCAATTCGCATTATCATGCCGGCCCGTTCGAGGCCATCAATTGCGCCGCCATTCCGGAAAATATGCTGGAAGCCATGCTGTTCGGTTATGAAAAAGGCGCGTTTACCGGCGCGACACAAGCCATGCCGGGCAAATTCGAACAAGCCCAGGGCGGCACTCTGCTGCTGGACGAGATTTCCGAAATGGACTTGGGTTTGCAGGCCAAAATATTACGGGTATTGCAGGAAAAAGAAGTCGAGCGCTTGGGCGGCCAGCGCAAAATAGCATTAAACGTCAGAATTTTGGCGACCACTAACCGCAAGTTAAAACAGTATGTGCAACAAGGCCGGTTCCGGGAAGATTTGTACTTCAGGTTAAGCGTGTTTCCGATCCGGATTCCGCCTCTACGCGAGCGTACCGGCGATATTTTGCCGCTGGCGGCCGAATTGTTAAGCAAGCACTGCCCGCACGGCAAGGCCGATTACCGCTTCGATGCCGCCGCGATCGGCAAATTGCAAGCTTATCGCTGGCCGGGTAACGTCAGGGAGTTGGAGAATGTCATGCAGCGGGCGCTGATTTTACAAAGCGGTCACTGTATTAGTGCCGGCGATTTGTTGTTCGAAGACGACGAGTTGGATGCGTTGGATCGCTTGCCGGCCGCCCGGCCAGCTATTAATACGGCACTGGAAATACCGGACAAACAAGGCTGTGCCGATGATGCCGAATTGCAGAGTCTGGGCGATGGCGTGCGTTCCGCCGAGGAAAAAATCATTTTGCAGATACTGAACGAAGCTCGGGGTAACCGCAAGGCCACCGCGGAAAAGCTGGGCATCAGTCCGCGCACCTTGCGCTATAAGATTGCCCGCATGAAGGAAGCGGGCGTTTTCGTACCTTGTTAAATCTGGCTTGAAAAATGCTTGGTAACTGAAAAGTCACTAGCAAGAGTCACGATTATGTCAGATATCAATGTCAATCAAGTGCTGGCCCAAATGCGGGCCATGTCCATCGAAGCGGGTACAAAGCCCGCCGTCGACAACGGCTCCGGCTCGGGCGATTTTGCCGCGATGCTGAAGGAATCCATCGATGCCGTCAACCAAACTCAAAAAACAGCCGGTAATTTGTCCGCTGCTTTCGAAACCGGCCAGTCCGATGTCAGTCTGGCCGAAGTCATGATTGCTTCGCAAAAAGCCAGCGTGTCCTTCCAGGCGATGTTACAAGTGCGCAATAAACTGGTCGATGCCTACAAGGATGTTATGAGTATGCCGATGTAGAGCGCTATACTTTTAGGCCATGAGCGAAGCAAACAACAATTTTCCCGTCGAGGCCCAGCCGCAAGGCGCTAGGTCGGACGACAATAACATTCATCCGGCTTTGAAAGGCTTGCTGAAGCTGTCGCCCGGCCGGCAGATCGGCATGATGCTGGCCCTGGCCGTCAGCGTGGCCATCGGCTTGGCGGTGGTGATGTGGGCGCAGGCGCCCAGTTACGATTTGCTGTTTTCCGGCGTGGCCGAAAAAGATGCCGCGGAAATCGTCGAAGCGCTGGATAAAATGGAGGTGGAGTATAAAGTAGAGCCCTCTACCGGCGCCGTGATGGTGCCGGCCGGCAATGCACGGGAACTCAAACTCAAGCTGGCGGCGCAAGGTCTGCCGCGCAGCACCAGCCTCGGCTACGAAATGCTGGACAAAGACAACGGTTTCGGCGCCAGCAAAAACGTCGAAACCATGCGGTTTCAGCGCGCCTTGGAAGGCGAGATTGCGCTGACCATCCAAACCCTGCAAAACGTCAAATCGGCCAAGGTTTTGTTGGCATTGCCGGTTCAGTCGGTGTTTGTGCGGGAACGTAAAAAACCCAGCGCGTCGGTCGTCGTAGAGTTATATCAAGGCCGTGCCTTGGAAAAAGAGCAAATCGAATCCATCGTGCATTTGGTTGCCTCCAGCGTCCCGCTGATGGAAGCCGGACAGGTTACCGTGGTCGATCAAAAAGGCCGATTGCTGAACAGCAAGGACACCCCGGAAGATATTTCGCTGACCTCCAAGCAGTTCGAGTACAAAAAAAATATCGAAGAGCATTTGCGCGGGCGCATCGAAAACATCTTGGCCCCGCTGGTCGGCAACGACGGCATGCGGGCGCAGATATCCGCCGATGTCGATTTTACCGTCACCGAAAAAACCCAGGAAATGTTCAACCCCGATTTGCCCGCTTTGCGTAGCGAGCAAACCCAGGAAGATGTAAACTCGCAATCCAAGGTGCAAGGCGTGCCGGGCGCGCTATCCAACCAGCCGCCGCCTACCGGCGTGGCGCCGGAAGTGGCCAGCGGCCAGGAGAAGCCGGCCAATGCCGAATCCGGTTCCAGCAGCAAAAGCGCCACCCGCAACTACGAACTGGATAAAACCATTACCCATACCCGGCAGGCGTCCGGTGCCCTGCGGCGCTTGTCCGTGGCCGTGGTGGTGGACGACAAGCATGTCAGCGTCGACGGCAACTCCAGCCAACAGCCTTATTCGCAGGAAGATTTAAATCAACTGCGCGACTTGGTTAAACAGGCGGTGGGCTACGACAGCAGCCGCGGCGACCAGGTCACCGTGACCAATGTGGCTTTCAGGACGCCGGAAGCGCTGGAAGACATTTCCGAACCTTTCTGGGAAAAACCCTGGTTCATGGATGTCGTGAAAATGCTGATTGCGGCTGCGGTCCTGCTGCTGTTGATCTTCAAGGTGCTACGCCCCGTATTCGCCACCTTGATCGGCAAGGACGAAAAAGAAGAACAGCTCAGATTGCTGGAAGAAGCCCGGCTGGCCGCCGAGGAAATGGGCGGCGTGGTGCGTTTCGATGAAAACGGCAAACCGGTCGCGGTCAGAGTGAACGAGGAAACCGGCGAAGTGTTGGGTATTTCCGGCGGCGCGGAAGACTTGCTGTTGCTGGAAGCGCCGCAAAGTTACGAAAAACGCTTGGAATACGTGCAAAAATTGATAGACGAAGATCCTAAACTGGTTGCCCAAGTGATTAAAACCTGGTTGAAAGACGATGGCTGAAAACGATAAAGACTTCTCGCACGCACAACGGGCCTCGTTATTGCTATTGGCCGTCGGCCAGGACAGGGCCGCCAAGGTCTTGAAGCATATGGGCCCCAAGGAAGTGCAACTGGTCGGCTCCACCATGGCGCAATTGGGGCCGATTTCCTCGGTGATGGTCGATCAGGTGCTGGAAGAATTCATCATCGAAATCAAGAACGAGACCGGCCTGGGCCTGGATTCGGACGAATATATCCGTAATATGCTGACCAATGCGCTGGGCGCCGAGAAAGCCGGCAGCATCATCGACCGGATTCTGCTGGGCGCCAACAGCAAGGGTATCGAACAACTGAAATGGATGGACACCCGTTCGATCGCCGACTTGATCCGCCTGGAACATCCGCAAATCATTTCCATTATTTTGACTCTGCTGGATCCCGACCAAGCCGCCGATGTGCTGACGCTGCTGCCGCAAAACATGCGTTCGGACATTTTGATGCGCATCGCCACGCTGGAAGGCGTGCAGCCGGCGGCCTTGCGCGAACTCGACGACATCATGGAAAAGCAATTGACCGGCAGCGATGGCGTCAAGTCCTCGCAAATCGGCGGTATCGACGCGGCCGCCAATATCCTCAACTTCATCGAAAGCGCCATCAGCGAACCGATGATGCAGGACATCAACGAAAGCAATTCCGATTTGGCCCAACGCATACAGGACAAAATGTTCGTATTCGGCGACTTGATCAATGTCGACGACCGCGGCATTCAAACCCTGCTGCGGGAAGTCTCGACCGACCAGTTGTTATTGGCCTTGCGCGGCGTGGATGCCGGGTTGCGCGACAAAATTTTCGCCAACATGTCCCGCCGCGCGGCGGAAATGCTGCGGGACGATTTGGAAGCGGCGCCGCCGGCCCGGCTCAGCGAAGTCGAGGCTGCCCAAAAAGATATCCTGTCTATTGCCAAACGGTTGTCCGACGCCGGCGAGTTAGCGCTGGGCGGTGGCGGTGGCGATGAGTTCGTCTAAGCGCGCCGGCTTTTCCGCGGCCGAATTGGAGGCGTTGGACACCTGGAAAGGCCTGGAGGATTTTGCCGCTCCGCGTTCGGAAACTGTCGAAATAGAGCAGGCCACCCAAGTTTTGACGGTGGATGAAATCGAGGCCATGCAAAAGCAGGCGTATGACGAAGCCTTCGAACAGGGTCGGCTGCAGGGGTTTGAACAAGGCTCCAAACAGGGTTTCGAGCAAGGGCAAAAACAGGGGTTCGAGGCCGGGCAAAAAAAAGGCTATGAAGAAAGCCAGCATTTGCTGCAAAAACAGTTGGCGGAATTGAACCGGTTGCTTGAATCGTTGGCGGAACCCTTCAAGCATCTGGACGAGGAAGTCGAAACCGAACTGGTAAAACTGGTGATTGCCATCGCCAGCCAGATCATCCGCCGGGAAATCAAACTCGACCCCGGCCAAATCGTCGGGGTGATCCGCGAGGCGGTCAGCGTTTTGCCTCTCGCTACCCAAAAGATCACTTTGAACCTGCATCCGGAAGACGCCGATTTGGTCCGCTCGGTGCTGAAGCTGGATGAAAATCCGCCGCCTTGGCGCTTGCAGGATAATCCCTTGATTACCCGTGGCGGATGCACGGTTGAAACCGATGTCTCCACGGTGGACGCCACTTTGGAAAAACGTCTGGCGGCCGTGATTGCCGCCGTGCTGGGCGGAGATCGGCAACAGGATGCCGAGCGATGATCCCGGCGGCCAATCGAAATGCCATCTGGTTGGAGCGTTTGAAACCTTATCGGGAACGCTTGAGCGAGCCGCCCGAGTTGGTGGTCGAGGGCAAGTTGTCCCGCATGGTGGGCTTGACGCTGGAAGCGGAAGGTTGCCGGGCGGCCATAGGTTCCTTATGCCAAGTCGTTACTAAAAGCGGTAAAAGCATAGGCGCGGAAGTGGTGGGCTTTTCCGGCGGTCGCTTGTTTTTAATGCCCACCGGCGATACCCAGGGCTTGGACCCGGGTTGCCGGGTGGTGCCCTTGGGTAAAAACAGTTTGGCCAATGTGGGTTTCGGTTTGTTGGGCCGGGTCATCGACGGCGCCGGTAAACCCTTGGATAGCAAGGGTCCGTTGGAAACCGACGCTAAAATTTCCCTGGCGGGTACCACCATTAACCCGTTATCCCGAAAACCGATACGCGAAGCACTGGATGTGGGTGTTAGAGCCATCAATGCCGTGTTGAGCGTCGGACGCGGGCAACGGATGGGCCTGTTTGCCGGTACCGGGGTGGGCAAGAGCGTATTGTTGGGCATGATGACCAAATTCACCACCGCCGATGTGGTGGTGGTGGGGCTGATCGGCGAACGGGGGCGGGAGGTCAACGAATTCGTCTTGAAGATTCTGGGCGAAGAAGGTTTGAAACGGGCCGTCGTGGTGGCGTCTCCGGCCGACGACTCGCCGCTGATGCGGGTACACGGGGCTTTGCGCGCCACCTGCATTGCCGAATATTTTCGCGACCAGGGCTTGGATGTGTTGCTGTTGATGGATTCCCTGACCCGTTACGCGCAGGCTTACCGGGAAATCGCGCTGGCCATCGACGAGCCGCCCGCCACCAAGGGCTACCCGCCCTCGGTATTCGCCAAGCTGCCGCAATTGGTGGAGCGGGCCGGTAACGGCGATGTCGGCGGCGGCTCGATCACGGCTTTTTATACGGTACTGGCCGAAGGCGACGATACCAACGACCCGATTGCCGATGCGGCGCGCGGGGTGTTGGACGGCCACGTGGTGCTGTCCAGGGCCTTGGGAGAAGCGGGCCATTACCCCGCCATCGATATCGAGGCGTCCATCAGCCGGGTGATGCCGGATATCGTCGAAGCCGAGCATTTACAAATGGCCCGCGAATTACGCCGGCTGTATTCGACCTACCAGCAAAATAAGGATTTGATTAGCGTGGGGGCTTATAGAAGCGGTGCCGATCCGCGTATCGACAGGGCGATTGCCAAGAATCAGGCCATCATGGAGTTTCTACAGCAAAGCATGGACGAGGCCGTGGACATGAGCCGCAGCCTGACCGAATTAACGCAATTGTTGGCCGCGGGATGAAACGCTCGCAACGGTTGCAAACCATAGTCGAGTTACACGCCTTGCAGGAAAAGGAGGCTTTGCAGCTGATGGGGCGTTGCCAGCAACAATTGCAGGAGCAGCAAAAACAACTGGAGCATTTAAAGGTCTATCGGCAGGAGTATCTGGCCAAACTGGCCGACCGGCAACAGCTTGGCATGAATGTCAGTCAATTGCTGGAGTTCCGCGCCTTCGCCGAAAAACTGGACAAAGCCATAGAAGGCCAGCGCCAAGCGGTGCTGGTGCAGGAACGGGAATTTCACCGCGCGCAAGCTAAATGGGAAGAAAGCCATCAGCGCACCAAAAGTTTGGAAAAACTCAGCGAAATCGCGGTGGCGGAAGAATTGAAACTGGAAAACAAGCGCGAGCAGCACGAACAGGACGCCCGGGCGGCCCGCTCAACCAGAAAGGATGGCGCAAATAATGCTTAATAAAGTAAAAAGTGTGGGAGAAACGTCATGAATATTCAAGCAGCGAATCTATTGTCCGCGTTGTCCGGTTCGGAAGCTCTCGGCCATATCCAGCAGGGTTTGTTGGGTGGAGCCGGCGAGCAAGGCGGATTTGCCTCGGCGTTAATGGAACAGCTGGGCTTGCTGCAGAGCGGCGGTAACCCCGATATGTCCGCCCTGCAATCCTTAATGGACGACGTCGCCGCCAACGGCGGATTGCAAGACTTTGCCGCTTTATTCGGAAAAAATCTGCCGGCGGCGGCAAACAAGTCCGCGCAGGATATCGATCTGGAAGATACGCTGCAAACCTTGGCGGAGGTCATGCAACAGCTTCAACAGCTGGAGACCGAGGCCAACGCGCAACAAACGGCGCTTATCGATACCGAAAATCAACAGGTATTGGCGGATTTACGGCAAGCGGAACAGGATGCCGATGCGCCGGCCAATTACGGCATGCCTATTAGCGTACCGGTGGGCGCCGAGGAAGCCTTGGCACAAATGAGCGATAGTTCGGCTAGTGCCGATATATTTGCGGACGCCAAAAAACCGGCGGCATTAGCCGGCCAGACCGTCAAAACGCAAAACGTCGCCGCCAACGCGGACGGGCAAGCGGACGCGGTGGCGGCGGAATTCGATCGCGGCATTTCCGCCATGATAGCGAAACAGGGTGCCGAGGCTAAGCCGCAACAGGATCAGGCCGGGCCGGAGCTAAAGTCCGCTCCCGATTCGGCTCGGCTCGGCAATGCCGCGGACGGCCAGGAGCTTAAGGCCTCGCCCTCCGGTATCGCCGGCGATATCGCCCGGATGACCGGGGCGGTGCGCAACCAAACGGCAACCCCCTTACCCAGCAGCCAAACCGCCATGCAAAAACCGTTCGGCGATCCGGGCTGGCAGCAGGAATTGGGCGATAAATTGATCTGGATGCACAAGCAGGACATGCCGTCCGTGCAATTGCGCTTGAATCCCGAACATCTGGGGCCGATTTTAGTCAAAATCGACGTCAATCAGGACCAGGCTTCCGTGGCGTTTACCGCGCAACATCTGTCGGTCAAGGAAGCCATAGAAGCCGCCATCCCCAAATTGCGGGAAATGTTGAGCGGGCAACAATTGAATCTGGCGGACGTGAATGTCTCCCAGCAACAGTCCGAGCAAAGACAGAGCGGCCGCGATTTCTTCCAGATGGCCGGCGATCGGAGCCGACGCGAGGGCGCCGATGGCGAGCTGCCGGGCGGCGCCGTGAACGAATCCCAGGATATTGTCGACGAGATAGAAGCGGGCAGGGCGATTGCCGCCAACGGCTTGTTAAGTCTGTTTGCCTGATTGGCCGTCAACCGACCGGGCGCGATTCAAACTGAGGCGGAAAACAAATAATCCGCGAAGCGGATAAAAGCCGAAGGCTTGGTTTTAGAACCCCTCTGCCGCACCGAGCACCAAAGGTTTTGAACGGAAATAGCCCTTCAGGGGCGCGGCAGGGATGCCGCGCGTTTTCCGCGGGGGCTGGGAAGCCCCTTCGGAAAACCCCGTTCAAAGCCTTTGGCGCGCAGGAAATAAGCGGCAGCGGGGTGTCTTTTCTTTTGGATACTTTTCTTTGGACAAGCAAAGAAAAGTATCGCGGCGGTCGGTCCGCGAACCGACTTTTAAATAGGCTTCGCGCAGCGTTTCAACTATGATGCATCTCAGTTTGAATCGCACCCCAACCGGCCGGCAAGATTGACCCCGCCGTTTATCCCGCCTACTATCCAACCATTAATGGGCGGATAGCGGGCGGCGGCCATCATGGGTCAGGAAATTCAAACCACGGCATATAGCGATAGCGACTATCGGCGTTTTCGACAGCGGCTAAGCGCGGAAACCGAATTGCTGGCCGAAATGATCCAACATAAGGCCTTTTCCGAAGCGCCGCCGGTGGCCGGATTTGAAATCGAGGCTTGGTTGTTGCATGACGACATGCAGCCGGCGCCGCTCAACGCAGCTTATCTGCGGAGCTTTAATAATCCCATGGCCGGCCCGGAGCTGGCCAAGTTCAATGTGGAGCTCAACACGCCGCCGCTGACACTGACGGCGAATGCGTTGGGCCTTTTGCATCAAAATCTCGGCGCTACCTGGCGGCAGGCCGAACAGCATGCCCGGCGGATGGATTTGCATCTGTTGATGATAGGCACTTTGCCGACGCTACGGCAGCATCAGCTCAATCTGGGTAACATGTCCGACATGAACCGCTACCGGGCGTTGAACCGGCAGGTTTTGGAAAACCGCGTCAAACCCATTGTGCTGGATATTTGCGGCCGCGAGCATTTACGGGTCGAACACCACGATGTGATGCTGGAAGCCGCCACCACCTCGTTTCAATTGCACATCCAGTGCCCCTTTGACATGGCGCATCATATCTATAATGCCTCGATACAGGCATCCGCGGCGATGGCGGCCTTATGCGCCAATGCGCCGTATTTGTTCGGCAAGGATTTATGGGCGGAAACCCGCATCCCGATGTTCGAGCAGGCCGTGGCCTTGGGCGGCTATCGAGGCGCGGCCGGAGGGCCGCTACACCGGGTCGGTTTCGGTTCCGATTATGCCCGCCAATCGATTTTGGAATGTTTTGCGGAAAATCTGCAGCACTTTCCCATATTGCTACCCGAGTCTTTCGACGACGATGCGGCGGCGTTTTCCCATCTCAGGCTGCATAACGGCACTATCTGGCGCTGGAACCGGCCTTTAGTGGGTTTCGATGCCGACGGCACGCCGCATATTCGTATCGAGCACCGGGTGCCCGCCGCCGGCCCCACCGTGCTGGACGCCATCGCCAATGCGGCGTTTTTTTATGGCCTGGTGAAAAATTTGGCGGATCGGTGTGCCGAAGGGCGGGCCGATCTACCGTTTGCGCAGGCCAAGGACAATTTCTATCAGGCTGCCCGCCATGGGTTGGACAGTCATACGGTCTGGTTTGGCGGCCGCAGGCAGCGCTTGGCGGCGCTGATAGATCATGAATTACTGCCGCGCGCCAGGGCAGGCTTGCTGGCCTTGGGTATCGACGGCAATGACGCCAACGCCTATCTGGATGTGCTGCGGCAACGTGTGGCGAATCGACAGACCGGCAGCGACTGGCAACGGCGTTTTATCAAACGGAATCCCGGCGATTTTGCCGGCTTGACCCGGCTGTATTTGCAGCGGCAACGCCAGGGAGACGCGGTTGCCGGTTGGGATGCCTCTACTTGACGAGCGTTACCTCCAGCTGGCGCGCCACGTAATCGCTGCCGCTGTATGCGCCGAACTGGCTGAGAGCATTGATGCGATAGATGGTGAGCGTTTGGTCCGCTTCCGAAAAATTCTGGCTAGTACAAGACATGCGCACGCTAAACCCTTCAAGACCGCTAAAACTCATGGCGGTCTGCGCGGCGATATCGGCGCAAGCGCCGCCGCCGTTGTCGATGCGGGCCACGCCCCATTCGATGCCGGCATGGGCGGCTTGATAGGCGCGGGCGCCGAGCAGGGCGGCATTAAAGGTACTCCGTTGCACGCCACTAAAGCGCACCATGTAGCCGCCCAGTAAACCCAGCACCACCAGAATGAAGATGGCCATGACGATGGAAAAGCCGCCTTGTTTATTCATGGCGCGTTGTCCACGTGCACTTGATGCAGCAAACGGATCGATTCGCCGGCGCTGTCGGTCAGGGTGATCCGTAAGGTCACCAGGCCGGCACGATGCGCCGTGGCGGAGGTGTAGGCGAAAGAACAGGCGCTGAGATGGTTGACCTGCAGTTGTCCGGTGCCGGGCGGAGGATTGGCTTGCGCGGCGGTGATGCCGTAACCGTCGTAACGCAGTAACTCGCCGCTATTTACATTGCAGAGGTAGGTGACGGGGGTGTCGACGATGAAAAAACGCTGTCGCGGCGATTGCAAGGGAAATTTTTTCGGGGACGCCAAATGGATCAGGCTGGCGGTGGAGGTGCTGTCGAGCGCGGCGCGATTATTGCCGGCATAAGCGTCGGCATTGGTTTGGCCCAGGTTGTAAATTACCACGTCGCCTTGCGGGGTAGCTTGCAAACTGCCGATCACATCGAAGCTGCCGTCGGCGGTGGTAAAGTCCAGCACATTACCGCTACCGTCACTGGCCGGTTGTGCCCGATAACGGCCGCCATCGCTGGTATGCAGCAGTTCCAACACCGTACCGCCGCCGGTTATCCGGATACTATTGGGCACCGCGCCGCGAATATCGCGCTGCATCAAGCGCAAGGCGGATTCGGCGTTGTCGACCAGCGTAGTACGGCGTTGCTGGTCCAGATAACTTTTGACCGGCAAGGTGATGATGTCGGTCGTCATGCCGGCCAGGATACCGACGATGACGATGACGGTGACCAGTTCGATCAGGGTGAAACCCTGCTGGCGCGCACGCATCAATAGTCCGCCCTGTAGCCGACCAGGCTTAGACTCGCCACACCGGGCCCGGAGACGTTGACGGTGATTTGTTTGGCATTGACGCCGCCCGCCAAACTGGCGGGAGCCGCTACCGATACGGTAATGGTGTAGTGCGAAAGTTCGGCAACCGCCGTGCCGGTTTGGTCGCGCGCGCCATTGTCGGTCAGGTTGTTGTAATCGTCGACATCGTCAAAATCCGCCCGGCTGCCGCTGGCGCCGCCGGCGTAATTTTGCAGCAGAATCTCTTCCAGATACGACTCGGCGATGGCCACGGCTTGATGCTGTACCAGCGGGTCGGCGCTGTGGCTGACGGTCAGATTGATTACCGAAAAAATTCCCACCAGCGCGATACTGATAATCACCATGGACAGAATCAGCTCGACCAGCGTGACGCCGCCTTGCCGGTTACGGCGTACTGTCATAGACGAAGCCCGTGGCTTGTACCACGCTGATTTGCCGGCTACCCACCGTGATAGTGGCGTTAGCCGATGCGGTGCCCTTGGCGAAAAAATACAAGGTCGCATCGGCGATGGCAACACCGGACAGACTGCCCTGATAGCTGGCTTCGCCGGAGCCGGGGCGGCTGACGGCCAGCGTGAAATCGCCGGCGGCGGTGGAATTGCACAGGCTGCGGTCCGCGGCGGCGGGGCGTTTTAGCTCGAACTGGTTGCCGCTAATGGCGACTTGCACATTACAGCCGGTGGCCACCGCCAGTTTTTGCGCGTAGCGTATGGCGTTGAGGGTGTCGTTGAAAAAGCCGTGCTGCTGGTAGGCCGATAAGCCGAAAAAATGCGGCATGGCCGTGGCGGAAAGAATGCCGAGTACCACAATTACCATGATCAGTTCGATCAGGGTAAAACCGGGCGAACGGTCGGCCAGCGGGCTATTTTCGAAGATGTTGCGAGACAATGGTCGCCACGGATGGAAAATCAACCAGCACCGCGAAAATCAGCAACCGGTGATGACGATACTTACCACGGGTGGCGTGTCGACGTTGACGGCATTGGCCATGGTGATTCGGCATTGGGCGGGGGTGGTGGCTTTGGCGTGGGTGATGGAGCCGTTTGCCGTGGTGAAAGAGCTGGTATCGTATTGCAGCATCAAGTCGAAATTGGCCTTGGTGTTTTGGGGGTAACCATTGATGAGCGCGATATCGCCAATGCCGGACACGGTCAACGTGCCGCTGGTTTTCCCGGCGATCAGCGCGGCGCTTTTAATCATGGCGATGGACGAATTCAAAGAACCTTGCATGGCCTGGAGCGTGGCGGCTCTGGCGTCTTTGCCCAAGTTAACGAATTTCGGCAAAGCGGTAGCCGCCAAAATCCCTAAAATCACAATCACCATAACCAGTTCGATCAAGGTAAAACCCTGCTGTTTTTTAAATACCACGTTGTCACCTTCAATACTTTGTTAACAAATGCCGAGTAGGTCGGCCGATTTCCAGCCGATAGTTTAGACTATACTGCTTCGAGTGTGAAATAAGACCCATCAAGTCCATTCACTCATCATTTCCGCATAAAGAGATACGGCGATTGAGCATGACCATACGAACATTCATATTTTGCGATATTTGCAACCCGCAAGGTTTAAGGGCCATAGAGTTTCGCCGGGCACCGCGTAGCGATGAACGTACCGGCCGGCGTATCAGCGACGGCAGGGCGTGGTTTGACGGCGAATGGAGCCAGGCCGTCAAGAATGGTTGGCGCTTGACTGCCGATGGCCGGCATATTTGCGCTGTCTGCCAGCTACGCGAAAAGCAATAATCGATGGTATTCGTCATGCGCTGATTCATCCCGGACAGGCTCCTAATATTGCCAAATAGCCGTCACCTTATCCGCTGGCAGCGGTTTGTCAAAGTAATAACCCTGTACGAAGTTACATTGCAGTTCGCGCAAAAACTCCAGTTGCGCCAGGGTTTCAACCCCTTCGGCAACCACTTCGAGCTTTAGTCGTTGAGCCATGGCGGTAATAGCCGCCACAATCGCCTTATCGCTTGAATCCGTGGTAATGTCGTTGACGAATGATTTGTCGATTTTGAGCGTATCGATGGGGAAACGTTTAAGATAACTGAGCGAAGAATAGCCGGTACCGAAGTCATCGATCGATAAGCGGACGCCTATGTTTTTCAAGGTGTTTAGGATGTCCATCGTCGCATCGAGCTGCTGCATCAATATGCCCTCGGTAATTTCCAGTTCGAGTAACTCCGGTGCTAAATCCGCCTCATCCAGAGCATTCAGCACGGCGTCCAGCAGCGGATGCCGGCTTTGTTGCTGATGTTGCACTTGATGAAATTGGCGGCTCGATAAATTCACCGCAACCCGGATGGGGAAGCCGGTTTGTTGCCAAACCTTGGCTTGCGAACAGGCGGTTTTCAATACCCAGGCACCGATGGGTACGATTAAACCGGTGTCTTCTGCCAGCGGAATAAAATCCGCCGGGCTGACCATGCCTAATTCAGGACTCATCCAGCGGATCAAGGCCTCCATGCCGGTGACCGCCCCGGTTTTAACATCGACTTGAGGCTGATAATGCAGCACGAATTCATCCTGTTCCAAGGCTCGCCGCAAATGCTTTTCCAGTTTTATATATTTTTGCGCCGAACTGTTCATTTCCGGGGTAAAGAATTGATAATTGTTTTTCCCCAATTTCTTGGCGTAGTACATGGCGCCATCGGCGGTAGACAAAAGTCCTTCCATGTTTTGGGTGTTGTGAGGGTAAATACTGATGCCGATACTGGCGCCGGCATACACTTCATGCCGGTCGATCGCAAAGGGAGACTTTAGCTGCTCCAATATTTTGCCCGCCACCTTGGCGGCATCCTGGGTGTCGGCAAGATCGGGCAGCAGCACAATAAACTCGTCGCCACCCAGGCGAACGGCGGTGTCGCCCTCGCGCAAACAAGCCGATATGCGTTGCGCAACGCATTTCAACAACTCGTCGCCGCAGGTGTGGCCGATGGTATCGTTAACCACCTTGAAATTATCCAGATCAAGAAATAGCACGCCTATCATGCGCCGATTTCGGTGCGCATGATAAATCGCCTGATCCATCCTGTCTTTTAGTAAGGTTCTATTCGGCAGCCCGGTCAGATGATCGAAATGCGCCATATAGTCCAGGGATTGGCGGGCTTGTTTGACTTCCTCGATTTCACGGGCATTGTCCAATACCAGCGATAGGGAGTGCGCGAAACTCAAGGCCAGGTCTTGGTCCTGTCGGCTGAATGGCTCGCCGTTGGCCTTATCGCTGAGATAGATGCGCCCATACACGCGGCCCCGATGAGAAATGGGTACGGCCAGCAGGGTTTTCATGGGCGGATGATGCGGCGGAAAACCGGCGCTTTGCGGATGCGTGCTCATGTCATCCAGCCTGAGCGAAACATTATCCTGAATCACCAGGCCCAACAGGCCTTTACCTTGCGGAAATTGCCCGATAGTGTCCGCTTGCTCGGCGTCGATACCGGTAAAAACGAAATGCTGAAGGCCGCCCGACGCATCCAGGATGCCAATGGCACCGTATTTTGCTTCCAATAACGCGGAAAGCGATTCGATGCCCATTTGCAGCAGATCATTTTGAATGGAAGTATGCGCCAATACCGTCAGCAAACTGCGCGAGGCTTGGTGTAATTGGGCCAATTTCGCCGACCAGGAAACAACCTGCGCATGTTCCTCGGCCAGCAAGCTATTTAATTTGCGGGCTTTTTTTCGTAAGGCCCGCTCCCGCTGCAGCAGCATTTTTAGAATACTGTACGGCGTCACGACCCCTATCAGTTGCCGCCGTTCAAGCACCGGCAAGGCATCCAGCCCATACCGGTCCATGATCCGCAGCGCCCGGCCCACGGGCATATCCGGAGGGACGCTGTGGCATTCCCGGTGTTCGGCTAGATCGGCGAAAATCCAGTTAGGATGCTGAATGACGTCGTGCGCGGTAGCCAGGCCGCAAAAAATACCGGTATCGACGGATTCCTTGAATACGGCATACACCGACTGATCCGATACTGCCCCCGGACGCTCATTTTCCAGCACGCGGCTGAACCGCGGCAATAAACAGTCGCGAACCAGCAACAGATCCACTAGGCATCCTCGGATAAAAACACCTTCACATCGATTGCCGCGTGCATCACCTCGTCGATTCCCATCAACGGTTTTACATGCGTCAAAACGAAATCGATCAATTTGTCCCTGGATATGCGCTGCAATAAGCGCTGCCGAACTAAAATATCCGCAATCACATCGTCCTCAATTTCGATATGCTCATACGTGGCCGTGACCAATAGTTCTATGGCCCTACGCATGGCGATGCAACCGATTGGGGCCTGCTTGCCCAATACCAGCATATCTTTTAATGGCGGAATGGCATATTCGCCGACTTGGGCGCTGATGTGGGTTTTTCTGTCAATGGTCATAAAATTCGGGTTTCAATTCTTGGGGCGGATAGGGTAACTATGGGGTTATTCGGTTTAAGGAAAAGGTATTGCCAATTAAACATCGGAGCCTGCCTTGCCGCATTTGGAGTGCCAAAAGTTGCTTTGCGGCATGCCAAGATGAAAGCCTTGCGCATAATCGATGCCGATGTCCTGTAAAATTGCCAGTATTTCGGCGGATTCGACGAACTCGCCGATGGTCAAAATCCCCAGTTCCCGACAAAGCCGGGACAAATTGGATACCAGGATTCTGTCGATTTTAGAGTCGGCGATATTGCGGACGAAAGCGCCGTCTATTTTGACATATTCGAAATGCAATTCCCGCAAATAGTGGAATGAGTTATAACCGCTGCCGAAATCGTCCAAGGCAAAAGCAAAGCCTTTTTTTCGCAAATTCGACAAAAACTTACCCATGTGGCTCATATCGCCGATGGCGTCGCGTTCCAGGATTTCGAACACGATACTGCTCGGCGGTACGCCATATTGTTCGCACAATTCTTCCGCGTATCCCAGAATGCCGCGTCCCTGGATTTCCTGCGGGGAGAGATTGATAAACAAGCGCTGAGGCGTATGCGCGGCAAGCATGTGGGTTTTATTGGCGTCGATGGATTTCTTGACGATAGTGCGATCCAGTTCCCGGCTCAAGCCGTATTTTTCGATAGTTTCGATAAACTGACCCGCCGCTACCGTATGTCCATCCGGGGTAACCAGCCTCGCTACCGATTCATAGGCATACACAAGACCTGTCTTGCAATCGAAAATGGGTTGAAAAAAAGGTTGTATCCGGTCTTCATGCAAGGCTTGCCGCAGTTCTTCGACAAAGGTGCGGTTGTCGAGTATGGATTGCGATGGATGATTGGCCGAATCGTATGCACGGATTTCGTTTTTCCCCATTTCCTTGGCATTATACAAAGCAATATCGACACCGCTCATCAGATCGGAGAAGTTTTGCCCATCCTTGGGATAGCTGATGACGCCGATGGAGGTGCTGACGTGGAACTGTTTGCCTTGCGGCGTATCGAAAACCAGGTTTTGCAAGCTGATCCTGATCGACTCGGCCACATCCTTCGCCCCGGCCAGGGGCGTTTCCGGCAATATCACCGCGAATTCGTCTCCGCCCATGCGTACCGGGATATCGCCCTTGCGCAAGCGCGAACAAATGGTCTCGGCTATCTTGATTAACACCAGGTCGCCGACCGGATGTCCATAGGAATCGTTAATGTCCTTAAAATCGTCCAAATCCAGCAGCAGCAAGGAAAACACGTGCCTGTGCCGCTCGGAACGGGGAATTTCGTATTCCAGCATATCGTTAAAATAGCGCCGGTTGTGTATGCCGGTGAGCGGGTCGTGGGTGGAGTAATATTCAAGTTCCGACAGCGTGCGGCTCAGCACCTTGCTGGAGCCGACTATCATCACCATCACCGATAATAACGACCGGATGATGCTGCGTTCCTGATGGCTCAAAGGCTGGGCGGAAGCAAAGGCCACCCCCAGAAGGCCGGCCAGGCCGGGCGCATGTTCCGGCACGGAAACCGAGATGAGTTTTACGTCATTAATGGTAACCACGCTGTTGTTCGCCGCCGGAATATGGAATTCCTCGATATCCAGCGGCGCATCTTCGGGCAGATTGAGTTGTCGCAGCATTTCCTTGGCCATTTTGCGTCTGACTTCCTGCCTGATGTCATCGCTATAATCGCCCATGTAGTAGAAAAACAGAGACAGCCCGTGCTCCTCGGCAAAGGCGATAAAAAAGAAATTAAACGGAAAAATGGCGTGGAAGCCGGCCAGAATTTCCTGCACGAAATCTTTCCACTGCGACACCTTTTCGTGGGACAGGATGATGTTTTCCAGCACATGGCTTTGCCGTTCGAATAAATCTTTCTCAATCAGAACCGATGCCAGATACTGGGCGGTCTGGCTGAATTCGTCGATAACCTGCTGCAGGTGCCGGCCATTTTGCCGCAATTGCCTTTGCCGTTCATCGACCAGTTTGACAAAGGCTTCATCCAGATTCCGGCACTGTATGGCCGTCTGCTCCACCAGTTGCATCATGGCTAAGTGGTTGCCGGCGACTTCCATGCCTTGGTTAAGGTTGTTCACCATCTCGCCGTGTACGCGATTGATCAGCTTGCTGATAGAGCTTGCGAATATACGGGTGCGGGTCTGGCTTTCCAGCAAGGTGGTTAATTGCCCCATCAGACGTTTGCGCAGTTGCTCTATATCCTGGGGATACCTGTCTGGGAGTGTCGCCGGATGCTGGAATTGCGGGGATGTGTGCGATGTTGCGCCATGCCGGGTCATGCTTATTTCTCCCGCCGAAACTGTCCGCTTTTTTCCATTAAATCAATGCCGCAGGGCAATTCGCGAAACCAGTCCAAAAAGTCGGCAACCGCCGATCCGCGATAAATCGGGCCATGCTGGGGCGCGATCATGGTTATATCCAGCTGCGATACCGCTTCGACCCAATAGCGCGCGGCCTTGTTCGATCCCATGTAACGGCGGTGAAAGGCTTCGATGTAAGGCAGATGCGCCGAAAAATCGTCCACGAATTCGTATTCCACGCTGGTCGGCAGCATGGCGGCGCCGATGTCGCCGCTAAACAGGATTTTAGCAACCGGGTCGTAGGTGTTGATCTGTCCCTCGGAATGAAGAAAGTGCGCGGGCAGCAAGTGCAAGGTAAAGCCGGGGGCAACGTCATAAGCCATACCTTCATCGGGAACGCCGATAAACTTGGTCATGTCGGTAATGCCGTAATGCGGTAGAAAACGTAGCCAGATGCTGGACACGTAAACCGGTACATGGATGAGTTCCAGCCAGGTTGCCAGTCCGCCGACAATATCGGGATCCTGATGCGACAGCACGATACCCTTGATTTTTTCGGTACGGATATGGCGCAACAGCTCCGTCAACACGCTGGGCATGACGCCAAACCCGCCCGGATCGAGTAATACGCCATCTCCGTCGTGCATCACTAAAAACTGATTCGATCTCACGCCTTCTTCTTCGCCCGGATCGCTTTCGTTGAGCAGAATGAATTTATGCTGGTTGGCGTTGAATAAAGTGATGTTTCTCATAGGCTGATAAGTCTCTTGTAATTGTAATTATATTGAAACAGTATCCGTATCGGTTATGCCGCTCGTCTCCATTTCTATTGGTTCAAGAGGTTTTCGGCCAATACCACTTGGTCTCGTCCTTGCTTTTTAGCCTGATACATGGCTGTGTCGGCGGCCGAAATCAGCTGTTCGAGAATTTGTCCGTGCAAGGGAAACAGGGCTAGCCCCAGCGAGATGGTAATAGTGCCGAGCTTTTGATCGCGATGCTCTATCGTCAGCTGTTTGGCGGCTTTTCGTATGCTCTCGCTACGGCGCAACAAATTTTCTTCATCAATGCCGGGCAAGACCATGACAAATTCTTCGCCGCCATAACGGCAGGGGATATCTTCGCGTCGGGTCTGCGCCTTCAAAAGCTCGCCGAAGGCGCGCAATACCGCATCGCCGGCATCGTGCCCAAAGGTATCGTTATATTTTTTGAAGTGATCGATATCGATGACTATGACGCCAATGGACAGTTGATTGCGCTTTGCGCGTGCCAGCTCGCGTTCCATCGATTCGACCAGATAACGGCGATTGTAAAGATGCGTCAAGGGATCGCGCACCGATTGATACTGTAACGCTTCCCGAAGCTTCAGATTGCTCAGCGCAAGGGCGACTTGATTGGCGAAGGTGGTTGCCAGCACCTTGATCATTTCAAATGTTTTTTCCTGCTCCGTTTCCTGGCTGCTTTGCGTCGCCAACTGCAGATGAATGATCCCGCGCGTTTCGCCGTATGCCGTCATGGGCAGGCATAGGTATCCGGTGGAGGCGTCTTGCTTGATATGCCAGCAATTCAAGGCTTGTCGCGGGTTTTTGACCCAATGCGGCCTACCCTGCCGTAGCGACCAGCAGTCTTCGATATTGAATACGGTCTCGCTGTCGTGAGCGTCGCCCCACTCGACGATGGTTTCCACCAAGGAGCGCGAATTGTTGATGACGCCGATGAAACCGGGATGGCCGGCAAACAGTTGTTTAGCGTACAGGCTGACGACGGGGTAGGTCTCGTCGATTGTCCGGCACACCTGAAGGCAACTGCTCATTTCCGCCAACAAGCTGCCTTCGCGGTCGTGCCGATTGAGTTCGGCAAACGAATGCCGCAGGGTCTTTTCCGCCAGTTTCCGTTCGGTAATGTCCTGGCTGGAGCCGATATAGCCGGCAAAACCGTTTTCATCATAGTGCGGCTCGCCGGTATCCAGTATCCAGCGGTATTCGCCGTCATAACGGCGCAGTTGGTATTCCATTTGAAAAGGCAGTTGGGCCTTGAATGCCGTCTGAAAGGAGGCCAAACAATTTTTCCGCTCGTCGGGATGCAACGCGTCGAACCAACTGCCGCCGGGGTCGGATTTTCCGGTAAGCCCAATAAATTTCAACCATTTTCGGTTAAAGAATTGGCTTTTCCCGGCGCCGTCGGTCATCCAAAGCATGACGGGAGAAAATTCGGCAATAGTGCGAAAATTGGCCTCGCGAACTGCCAGTGCTTGGTATTCCTCGAGGAGTTCGCTCTTTTTCATGGACGTTGGTTTTTGGGGCATGGGATAACCTCGATCAGTTGGTTTGCTTAAGCAGTTGTTCCATTTCCGAAGCCGGCAGCGGTCGGCTAAAGAAATAACCCTGGATTTCATCGCAACCGTTCCGCGTCAAAAAATCCGCCTGCGCCTGTGTTTCAACCCCTTCAGCTACCACCTTGAGTTTAAAACTGTGCGCCATTGCAATAATGGTCAGCACCAAGGTGGCATCCCCTTCGTTCAGCGGAATATCGTTGATGAATGATTTATCTATTTTTAAATTGTCGAACGGAAATCGTTTTAAGTAGCTCAAACTTGAGTAACCCGTACCGAAATCGTCCATCGAAATCCGGATGCCTATGTCCTTTAGTCGGGTCAAGGTAACGGCTATTTTGTCGGGATCTTGCATCACCGCGCCTTCAGTTACCTCCAAATCCAAAAAATGCGCATCCAACCCGCTTTGCAGTAAAGCATGGGCAATAGTTTGGTCAAATGTTGGGCAATGCAATTGTTTGGGTGAAACATTAATCGCTATGTTGATGGCGGGCAATCCCGCCAGTTGCCAGGCTTTAGCTTGCAAACAGGCTGTACGCAACACCCATTCGCCAATCGGCAGAATCAAGTCGGTATCTTCCGTCAATGGAATGAAGTGATCGGGGGGAATCAGGCCTTTTTCCGGGTGGTTCCAGCGCAGCAAGACCTCCACGCCGCTCATTTTCCCGCTATGCAAATCGACCTTGGGTTGATAATAGACAACAAATTGATCCAATCGTAAAGCCTGACGCAAGTCCTCCTCCAGCGTCAAACGCTGCATCAGGCACTGGTTAAACGCTTCGGTATAAAAACTGAATGTATTTCGCCCCTTATCCTTGGCGTCGTACATGGCGGTATCCGCATGCTGAAGCAGGGTTTCCTTGTTCAGCCCATCATTCGGATAAAAACTGATGCCGATACTCACCGCCCCTTGCAGTGTGTGCCCATTAAGTTGCAGCGGTTGCGAGATTTCGGTAATGATCCGTTCCGCTATCAACGCCGCATCGTCCGTCCTGTTCATGTTGGTACAGACAAAGACAAATTCGTCGCCGCCATAGCGGGCTACGCTATCGCCGGGACGGACGCAATTCAGCAGTCGGCCGGCGATGATCTTTAGGAATTCATCACCGGCCGAATGCCCCATCGTGTCATTGATGACTTTGAAATCATCCAGATCCATAAAAAAAATGCAGAAGGCTTTTTGCTCGCGTTGCGCGGCGCCGATGGCTTTGTCAAGGCGGTCGTTGAGGAGGTTGCGATTGATGAGACCGGTCAGTTCATCATAGTTGGCACGGTATTCCAACTGTGTCTGGTAGGTTTTGAATTCGGTAATATCGTCAATGATACCGACAAAGTGCGTGACTTCGTTGCGGGCATTTCTTATGGGGGCAATGGCCAGTTCATTCCAGAACAGCGAACCATCCTTGCGATAGTTACGAATAACGGCATAGCCGAGTGTCTTACGGCGAATGGCTGTCCGGAGACTCTCCAGTCCAGGCTGATCATGATCTTCGTTCTGTAGAAACGACAGATTGCGGCCAAGCGCCTCGGCGATGTCGTATCCTGTAATATGCTTAAACGCTGGGTTGGCATAAACCAGGGGATTGCCGGGTTGTCTGGCATCCGTAATGGTAATGCCGTTGCGTGCCGCTTCAATGGCCTGGTTATGCAGCAACAGGTTTTTATTGGCTTGATCAAGTTGCGCGGTGCGTAATTCGATTTTTTGTTCCAGATGCTCGTTGATGGCTTTCAGTTTATCATTCTGTTGCCGGATGATAGTCGACAAGCGTTCCTGTTCTTCCCGCAAGCGTTTTTGTTGCAGCGCGTTACGAACCAATAGTTTTAATTCTTCGTCGTTCCAGGGTTTAGTGCAATAACTGTAGATCCGGCCTTTGTTGACCGCCTCTATGGTGGATTGCAAATCGGCATGGCCGGTTAACAAGATGCGTACGGTCTCGGGCCACTGCTCAAATGCTAGCGCCAGGAATTCGGCGCCGCTCATTTCCGGCATCCGCATATCGGAAATGATGACATCAACCGCATGCCGGCGTAAAACGGCCAAACCTTCCGCGCCGCCCGCCGCGAAATACAGCGTATGGTTTTCCCGGCGAAATACGCGGGATAGCGCCTTGAGCACGTTGCCGTCATCGTCGACAATCAACAACACCCCCGGCCGGTCGGCCACAGTCGATTGCCAGGCGTTCATGCGTCGGCTGTTCCGGCTGTTTGGGGCAATACCACCCGAAAAGTGGTGCCCTCGCCGACCCGGCTGTTGACCTGGATTTCACCGTTATGTTTTTTCACGATGTTATAGGAAACGGATAGCCCCAGCCCCGTCCCTTTGCCCACCGGCTTGGTGGTAAAAAACGGGTCGAAAATCTTGGTGGCATGTTCGGGCGCAATGCCTTTGCCGGTGTCGCTGACCTCCACCCAGAGGCTATTGTCGTCCATACCGGTACGGATCGCGATGCTGCCTTCGGTTTCGATTGCATGCGCGGCGTTGACGAGCAAGTTCATAAACACCTGATTCAACTGATGCGGCAAACACCAGGCACGCGGAATATCGCCGTATGCCTTGACGACGTTCGCCTTGTATTTGATCTCGTTGCTGACAATATTCAGCGTACTATCCAGGCATTCATGCAAATTCGCCCATTGCCAGTCGTCCGCGCCGCCGGCATGAGAGAAGTCTTTGAGATCCTGAACGATTTTTTTGACCCGCGACGCGCCCTCATGAGATTCGCCCAATAAGTCAAGTACATCGGTTTTAAGAAATTCCAGATCGATTTCCTTTTTGAAACCCTGGATTCGGCCAAGCTGTTCGGCGTTGGCGCAGTCGGTTTCGGCTTCTTCGTAGAACGCCACCAGGGCCAGTAAGTCTTCCACATAGTTTTTCAACGAGCTCAGGTTGGAGTTGATATAGCCGATGGGGTTGTTGATTTCATGCGCAACACCGGCCGCCAGTTGGCCGATAGACGACAGTTTTTCCGATTGCACCAATTGCCGCTGTACTTCCTGGATGGTATTTAAAGCCGTTTGCAATTCTTTATTGCGCTGTTTGAGCAAATCCTCGGCATTTTTATGCTGGGTAATATCCACCGTGATACCGTCGATACGTACCGGCGTACCGGTATCATCGCGAACCGCGCGCATATGGTGAAACAGCCAGCGCGGTTCGCCGTCGGGGCGGCGAATACGATAGGTTATTTTCTGGATACTGTTCGTCATTAAAGCGGCCAGACTGGCTTCCACCTGTTTTCTATCGGCGGGGTCGATAATATTCAGCCACAACTGCGGGTCGTTGAAAAAATCCTCGACCGGTCGGCCGGATACGTCATGGGCCGCCTTGTTGAGGTACAGCATTTTCAGCGTGCCGGGCGCCATAGACCACACCACGCTATCCAGCGAATTTAGAATGTCGTTGAGGCGTTTTTCCGACTCGGCCAGCCGTTTGTGGGCATGCTGTAATTGCCGGTTGGCATTGATATAGCCTTCATTGGCGGTGGCAAGCTGCTGGATGCGCTTCTGTTGATCGCCACGCAGCCTGATGTTGTCGATTACGAGTGTGATCAGGTTGACTATTTTTTGGCCGAGGCCTAAATCGGCCTCCGTGTAATTTAGCTCATCGTTAAAACTGTTGACGGATAAAGCGCCGATCAAGCGTTGGCCTATCGACAACGGCCAGCACAGGGCGGTAGCCGGTATGCGTGCGTTCGGTTTGGGCGCGTGGCCGTGAAAGCGCGGGTCATTGTCGATATCGCCCTTTAGCAATAAAGCCTGTTGGTTGGCCAATACCCAGCCTATCACGCCGTTGCCGCTGGGTATGGTGCCGCCGATACATTCCGCCGGCAAGCCGATGGCGGCGACTATGGTTAAACGGCTGCCGTCCTCGCCTTGATATAAGACCAACGAGCCGGTATCCGCGCTGAATCCATCCACAATATGGCGCAGCATTTGTTCGAATATCCTGTTTGAACGTTCTTCGAGCGCATCGGATTGCCCCAATTGGTAGAGGTTATAAATCCAGTCCAATTGTTGCGATTCGTTCAATAACATGGTGTCTCCGGGATTTAAAGAATCGCGACGATCTGAGCGGCGAATTGGCGGCTGGTATTGGCCCAGTCCGTCGCGTGGTCAATCGGAACATTCAGCATCCCAAGTACCCGAACGATGGCTGCTTGATGCTCCGGGGTGGAGTTGCCATCCTGTTCCGCATCCGCGATCAGCAAATTGGCCGTGTAAACCAACATCCCCAGCGATATTGCGCCAGCTTGCGCGGGAGGGGCTTCATGCTGTTCGATGGCCCGCTGAATAGTCGTGGGTATATTCCAATGCCGTGCAACATTGCCGCCGATTTCCGCGTGATCGAGCCCCAATATTTGCCGTTCAGCTTCGATTCTGTTTAGATTGGGATCGGCGACAATGCGGCTGAAATCGTCCGGAAACAGCAAGACTATAGCCAGTAGCCCAATGTCATGCAGCAATCCCGCCGTAAAGGCAATGTCTTGGTCGATACCGGTATGCATCGCCAGTTGTCGAGAGCAATCGGCTACCGCCATGCTGTGGTGCCAAAATAGCGAGTAGTCGAAATTTCGATGGTACACCGGCAACACGTTCATGAAGCCAACGCCCAGCAGCAAATTTCTGACCCGGTTAAGCCCCAATACCACCACCGCTTCCTGCAAAGAGCCGATTTCCCTGGACATGCCGTAAAAAGGCGAATTGGCGACGCGTAAAACCCGCACCGCCATGGGTGGATCCTGACTGATTCTATCGGCGAGATTGGACAAGTTCTGATTGCCGGTGGTGCATTGCAACGCCTCCAGCAACAAGGCGGGTAACGAAGGTAAATCGGCCCGGCGGGCGATTTTGTCTTTCGCCGTCAAGTCGGCAAATTTTTTATCGCCGTGCGCCTCCAGGGTAGACATCAGCTTTCCTTGTAGGGTGAAAGAACCACTATGGTACCTTTTGATTGGCTCAGTTCCCCCATGGGGCTTATCCATGCGTGCATGATATTGCCGTTCTCCAGTTCCAGTCCGTCGCCGTTGAATGCCACCGCGCTTTCCGGATCCGCGGCTTGTTGCAGGGCATGTAATAAGGCGGTGGGCAAGACATAGTCGGCTTGCAGGCCAAACAAACATTCGCCGGCATAACGCTGAAAGAGTGTGTCCGCGAGTCTATTGGAAGCGGCAATCATCTGTTGTTCGTCAATGCCAAGAATCGCCACCGGCAAATGTTCAAGTATTTCCTGGGATATTTCCAACATCTTGATGTTATGTACGATTTCACGCGTTTTTTGCATCACTTGCTGTTCCAAACTTCGATTAAGCCGGGATAGTTCATCGTTCGAATGCTGGAGCTCTCGGGTCAAGCGTTGATTTTCCTGTTCCATTTCATGAAACTCGAACGCCTCTCGAATATTTTTTCGAAGCAGTTCATCGTCCCAGGGTTTAGTCAAAAACTTATAGATCGCGCCCTCGTTAATGGCGCCGGTTACGGATTCGAGATCGGTGTAGCCTGACAACACCAAGCGTACGGTTTTTGGATAGAGTTCTTTGACCTTGCGCAAAAATTCGACACCGCTCATCTTCGGCATGCGCTGGTCGGATAGGATCAGCGCTATTTTATGCTCGACCAGCAAATTGAGCGCGTCTTCCGCGCCATTCGCGGTGAATATACTGTAGCCGTCTCTGCGCAAGGTACGTTTCAGGGCATTAATAATGTTTGGTTCGTCATCGACCAAGAGTATCGTTCTGGGAGTATGCGTGTCGTCCGTCAAGTTTAAATCTCCGGGATGCATGATTATGTTATCCAAGCTTTTTGAGGGATAAGCTTATAAACCCTAAGACTATTCTTTGCAAATCCTTGGCTTCAAATTCACCCAAAATGTCTTGTTTCTGTCGGATTTTAGAAACCTGTCGCAATCGACTGAAAGTGGGTATTCAAGATGTCGGGTTTTTTGTTTGTTGCGTTAACCGACAGACAATACGGATCATGGCTTAACGGTTGGCGTATTTCAAACAAAAAACCTCGGCAGGCCATGCGCTATACTGTGCGCGGTCACAATTGCGGAAAATGAAATCGTCGGAATCCCGGTATGTCAATAGCTGACCCATTTTAAAGTCCGCAAACCCAACCGACTTCGGTAGAGGATGTCGTAAAAGGTAAGCCTGAATGTTGGCTTTTAGGACAGCCTTCGCTGTATGTCGAGCCGTAGGCCGAAACACAAGTGGTCGACATTGGGTAACGAGGGACGATCGGGAATTGTCGGCAAACGCCACTATCCGGTCGGACAAAAGGCCAACGAATCACGCGCCGGACGATCTCGAATCGCGGGGGGATACGCCGGCAACGAACTCGCAAGGGGTAATAAGTGAAGCATATCGCATACTTTTCGATTGGGTTGGCGCTGTTGGGCGCGGTCGCATCGGCATCGGGCGCTGACATAATAACCATCAACGCCCACGGCTCGAAATTGGCTGGTATAGGCCCGACCATGCAATTATGGATCGATGGCAACAGGGTGGGAACAGTCAACGTAGATGCCACTGTCGCTACGGACTATACATTTTCCGTAACTTTGCCGGCTTCGGGTACGGTCAGGCTGGATGTGGTGTTCGTTAACGATGCATACCGGCCGCCGCAAGACCGAAACTTGTTTCTCAATTCCGTGTCGGTGAGGGGGCAGACATTCCTGCCCACGGATGCCGGCGTGGTGCTGGATCGAGGCAGCGGTTCCGCCGCTTTCGACGGTAGGAATGCCATACCCGGGCAAGTCGGGGTCTATTGGAATGGCGCTACGCGGTTTTCGGTTACATTAGCGGCGGATGCCGGCGGCAATTGTATTTATCCGGTTTACTCGGGCGGTACTTTACGCATAGGTAATGAATCCACCATCAACGGGCATGATATTTCCGGACGGGGCAACGCCATTATTCCCGATACCGGCAGCGTTACCGACGCAACGTTGGATACCCGATTTTTCGACTCGGACAGCTTCCCTAACTTTAGTGGCGGCGGGAATTATCGAGGTAATGGCAGCGGTCTGATTCCGGGTACCCGGTATGACAGCGTCATACTAACAGGTGGGATCGTGCCCAATGGCGATTATCAAATTGGTACCTTGGCCATTGACGGCGGCGTGACCTTTACGGGAGGAGCAATGTATGTGAAGAGCATGACGATCTCCGAGGAAGAAACCGTGAATTTCAGTGCCGCCACTCTTTTTCATGTCGGAGTCGGTGTGAGTATCGAGAAAGAAGTCAGGCTGCGTGCTTCGGGTAACCCTTGGGCGCAATTTTACCTCTACGGCTCGGCGGACTGGCGGGCGGATAAGGAGTTACGCATGGATGGGTTGGTTTTGGGGGCCGGAGAGGGAGCGAACATTACGGCAGGTAAAGATTCGCGCATAACCGGTGTACTGATTACAGCCGGCGACATTACACTCGATAAGGAAGTCGAGCTGACGTATAACGCCACCGTACAGGCAGCCTTGCCGAATGCCGGGAGCTGTGGCGGTAACCCGCCGCCCGCCGTGACGCCGGCCCGCTTTAACTGTGTGGAAAGCGGGGCCGACGGTGCCGCCGGCCATTTGTACACAAAGCTTGCCGGCGCGGCTTTCGGCTTTGATGTGGTGGCATTGAAAGACAACGGCGCGGTAGAGACCGGTTTTGCGGCGAATGCCAATCAGTCCGTATCCGTGCAACTTGGCCATGCCGCCGATACCGCCTGTAGCGGCTGGATACCCGTCAATCCGGCCGTAAGCCAAAGCCTCACTTTTACCGGTAGCGACAAAGGACGTAAAACGCTTGCCATGACAGTCGCAAGCGCTTATCCCAACCTGCGCTGTAGAGTGCTGGATGCCAATCGGACGCCCGAAAGCGTAAGTTGTTCTTCGGATAGCTTTGCCGTCAGGCCGCCGGATTTTAATGTCACTTCCAGCGCCGACGGTAGCGGTACCGTCAAAGCCGGCGCCGCCTTCTCGCTGACCGCCGTGAGCGGTGTAGCCGGTTATAACGGCACGCCCAGGCTGGATGTCGCTAAAGTCAATGCACATAGCGGCGCGGTTGCCATGGGACTGCTAACGGGCGTGTTTGGCGCGGCCGATTTGAATACGGGAACCGCCACGGGTTCGGCGTTTAGCTATTCCGAAGTTGGCCAATTCAGTCTGTCGGCACAAGGGGTTTACGACGATACTTTCACCGGGGTCGATGCGGCGGCCGGCGATTGCACGAACGATTTTTCCAACACAGGCGTTGGCGGTATGTTCGGTTGTAAATTCGGCAATACGGTTGCCACAGCCTATTTCGGCCGCTTTATTCCCGATCATTTCGATGTTACCTACAATACGCCGGTTTTCGCCCCGTCCTGCACAGGTTTCAGCTATATCGGCCAGCCGGTCAAATATGCCGTAAATCCCGTGGCCACCGTCATTGCCCGTAATGCCGATGGCGTAACGACCATGAATTACACCGGCAGCTACTGGAAGATTAATCCGGTTCACGGCAGTTACGGCATTACGCCCGATTATGCGGAAGCCAATCAGCCGTTAACGGTGTTGAATGCCGCCGCGCCGACGGCAGTGGATAACGGCAACGGTACCGGCACATTACGTTTTGCCGATACCGGCAGCGACATTCTGGCGGTCTCGCGCAATAATCCTGTCGCCCCCTTCGCTGCCGAAATTGCCATGAGTTTTACGCTGCAGGATACGGATGCCGTGGCGGCGGCCGGCAATCCCGTGCGCTTCGGGGCCGCCAGCTTCGGTAACGGCATGGCCTTTACCGGCGGCAATAAGGACATGCGTTGGGGCAGATTGGTGCTGCGGAATGCCAACGGCCCGGAATTGATACCCTTGCCGGTGCCGATGTTCAGCGAATATTTCAACGGCAACAGTTTTGTGAAAAACGTCGCCGATAACTGCACGGCTTTGAATTTAAGCAGCCAGCTGTCGCTGAGTAATCCCGAAACGGCCGGCGGCGCGGCGCAGGCCGGCAATACGTCGATGACGGTCGGGACTGGGGTTTCTCTAGCGGTTTTGCCGGATGCCACGCTGGCCGCCGGCGATGCCGACCTGAGCTTCGCCGCGCCGGGCAGCGGCAATACCGGTTATATCGATATCGCCGCCGACTTTACCGCTTTGCCGTGGCTGCTGTTCGATTGGGACCACAACGGCAGCCACGATAATTCGCCGTCGGCCAGGGCTACGTTCGGCATCTATCAAGGTAACGGCAAGCAGATTTACCGACGGGAAGTGTACTAAGTCCGCCTTTAGTGCCGCATGCCGGCCTACAAATCCCGCATCGGCAGAAAGATTCCCCGCGCCAGTACCAATACCATAATGCCGATGACGGCGATCAGAACCGGTTCGATAGCGCCGGCCGGTTATTCCGACCTCAGTTGTTGCATTTGCGGGTAGGGATGCCGGAGCGGCGTCCCTGGCAGGTTTCCACGCAACGCGCGGCAAGCATAGCGAAGTTTTTTTGACGGATCCCGCGATATTCAGAACTCGTATTTCAATGATCCCAGTACGCTGAGCGGCGAACCGGGAATGCTGGTGTGGCGCCCACCGGAGGTGTTTGCGTAATAGTCCTTATCCAAAAGATTGTTGATGTTCAATTGCAGCGTCAGTTTGTGTCGACCGATACGAGGGCTATAAGCCGCCATCGCATCCATCCGCGCGTATCCGGGTAACGAACATGTATTGGCGGTGTCGCATGGACGGCTACCGACGGCAACCGCACCTAAACCGACTTTAAAAACATCGTTAAACTGCCAGGTCCCCCAGAGGCTGCCCTGGTGCTCGGGTACATTCTCCAAACGATTGCCTCTCAAACCGCTGAAACTTTGCACATAATTGACCTGCGTATAAGCATACGTCCCTAACAAATGCAGTTGATCGGTAATTTGCCCGGCCAAGTCCAATTCAATGCCTTTACTGCGGATTTTTCCGGCCAGAATTTGGTAGTCGGGATTGGCTTCGTTAGGGTCATCGGTCAGCAGATTGCTTTTGGTCAAATGAAAGAAGGCCAGGGTCGATGAAAAGCGTTTGTCCCGCGACTCTGTCTTAAGGCCGATTTCGTATTGCTTGCCTATCTGCGGCTCAAAACTTGTACCTCCGACACTCACGCCGTTGTTGGCACTGAAAGACTTGGTATAACTACCGTATATCGACAACCAATCCTGCACTTGGTAAAGAATACCGGCTCGCGGACTAAATGCATTGTCTTCCCGTTCCACGCGGGCCGCTTTTGCCGCATCCAGGGACGCAGTCGAGGCGATAGCGCCCGTGGTGACGTTGTCGTAGCGACCGCCCAACAAGATATGCAGCTTATCGAACAGCGTAATCTGATCCTGCACATAGGCCCCCACCCATGCTTCCTTGCGATAAAAAAACCTGTTGTAGGTCGACAATGCGGCAAAGTTTACTTGTTCATATACCGGATTGTATATGTCGATAGAAGCAGCTGAACCGTTAGCGGACGGTGCCTCGGTGGTGGCGTGGAAGCCGTCGACACCGACCAACAGATTGTGCTTGCTGCCCAGGATTTCGAATTTGCCGTTCAAATCGATATTGCCGGAATGGGTCATCACATCTTGCACGCCCACAGAGGCGGAACGATTCAGAATGCGGTTGTTAGCCTGTAAACCGCCGCTGAAAATGGCCGGACCGCTTAGCGACCAATCCTTAAACAGGTAGCGCTGAGTCAGTTTCCAATCGTTATTGAAGCGGTAGGTCCAGTCGAAGCCGACCAGCGTACTTTCCACGGTTTGGCGCTGAAAGCCATCCTTTAGACTGCGGTCGAAGGGAATTGGCGCAGGGCGGTCGCCAATAGCGGGAATACCGGAATCGGCGTTAAAGTCATCATGTTTGTATTCCAACTCCAGATTGGACTCGAAGCGGTCGTTGGGCCGCCAGGTGAGGGATGGCGCGACAAAAAACCGCCGGTTGCCGACAAAATCCCTGAACGACTCATTGTCCGTGTAAGAGCCGTTCAGCCGGTAAAGCAGGGTCTTGTCGTCGTCGATCGGCCCGGTGGCGTCGACCAGGGTGCGGTATTGATCGTAGGAACCGAACTGCTGTTGCAGCGAATAGTACGGCGTATCCAGCGGTTTTTTGGTCACGTAGTTCACCAAGCCGCCGGGTTCGATGCGGCCATAAAGTACCGCCGCCGGTCCCTTGAGAATTTCAATCCGCTCGATATTGGCGATATCGTAAATATCCTGACGGTTGAACAAACCGTTGCGGTAGGCATCGCCGAAACCGGAGCCGGCCAGACCGCGGATGATGAAGTTGTCGTACAGAAAGCCGCCGCCGGTGCGGCCCAATACGCCGCTGACATGGCCGTTGACGGCTTCCGGCAGGGTCATGGACTGTTTGTCCGCCAGCACGCCCTTGGGGATGACCTGTATCGAAACCGGGGTTTCCATCAGCGGGGTATCGGTTTTGGTAGCCGTCGTGGCGTTGGTTACCGCGTAATCCATGTCATAAGGATCGTTGGGATTACGGACCCCTTTAACCGTGAGGGGTTCCAGCGTGGTGGCATTGCGCCCGCCAGGGGCGGGTTTTAGGGTTACCGTGCCGCTGCCGTCGATACTGTAGATTAATCCGCTACCGCTCAACAGTTTGCGCACCGCCTCTTCCAGGGTATATTCGCCTTGCAATGCCGGGCTGGTTTTGCCGGCGGCGGTTTGTTCGGTATACAGCATGGCCGCGCCGGATTGGGCCGCCAGGGTTTGCAAGGCGCCGGCCAGCGCTTGCGCGGGTATATCGAAGCGGTGTTTGCCGTCCTCGGCATGGGCTTGCGCCGAAATCAGCGTGATGGCTACAGCCAGACCTTTTATCGCCAGTGTCATACTCCATGTCTCCTTTGTGTGGGGTTCATGGGCATAGACGCGGGCGATTTAAAAAGCCGCCAACGAATACCGGATTTTTTAAGGTTTGTTGTGTCGCGGCCTAACGCCGGCCGGCGCGACAGCTTCCAATACAATTTCCCGTTCGCCGACATGTTTGACCGTAATCGGCAGCAGGGTGGCGACCGCATTCAGCATATTGTCCAGTTGCCCGGTGCGAAAGCTGCCGTTGACGCGCAGTTCCGCCAGTTTCGGGTCTGGCAGGCGAATCCGCACCTCGTGGTAACGGCCGATCTCGGCCAGCACTTCCGCCAAGGGCCGGCCGCGAAACACCAGCAACCCCTGCCGCCAGGCCGTGGCGGCGGCAATATCGGTTTGCTCAACCGCCGCGAAACGCAGGTCGTTGCCGATGCTCAGTTGTTGGCCGGCCGTTAGCGGGCGGCGCTCGGTCCGGTTATCGAGCTCGACTTCGCCTTCCAGCACCGTCACGCTAACCCGGTCCGGCTGTTTGTAGACGTCGAAGGCGGTACCTATGTCGTATATGCCGACATCGCCGACCCGCACGTTAAACGGCCGTTCCGCATCGTGAACCACGTTGAAAAACGCCTCTCCGCGCAACAATTCCACCAGCCGTTGCCCGCGGTTGAAACGAACTCTGACTTCGGTGTCCGTGTTCATTTCCAGGCTGGAGCCGTCCGGCAAGGCGACGGTTTGCCGCTGGCCCTTGGCGACGCTATAGCTGTGCGGCAAACCGTACCAGCCTTGCGGCGAGAACAAGCCCAAGCCGATTCCCAACAGCAGGGCGGCCGCGGCACTGAAAGCGGCCGGTTTGCGCCAGACCGCTGGCCCGGCTTTCGGCCGATAGCGCAAAGCCTCGTCGCGAGCCGGAAAGGACGCCCCCTTGAATTGTTCCAGCCAGGCCCATTGCGCTTCGGCCTGCCGATATGCCAGTCGATGGCTGGGGTCGGCCGCCAGCCAGTCGGAAAAGGCCCGCTGCATGTCGCCATCGTTCGGCGCTTCGCGCACGCGCAGCAGCCAGGCTATCGCCTGGTCCAACAAGGCTTGATTACAAGGCGAAGAATCGGGCACGCGGATTTCTGTTGGCTGGGTTAAGGTGCGGGGCAGTTTAGCGGACATTGTTATAGACGGCTAATATTCCGATTACAACCAATCCCGATCGCGCACAGCGGCCAGCCGGGCGCTGATGTGCTGCATGGCCAGCATCACATAGCGTTCCGAGCAACGTACCGAAATCCCCAGCCGGGCGGCAATTTCCGCGTGCGAACAACCTTCGATCCGATACAGCACAAAGGCGTGGCGGCGCAACGCCGGCAGTTCCTCCAGCCAGTTGTTGAATTGTTCCAGTTGCTGCCGGGTTTGCCAGTATTGCTCAGGCGATACTGGCCGGCCGGCGATTTGCTCGATGTCGGCATCCGGCTCGTCGTAACGTTCGCGGGTTTCGCGGCGGCGGTGGCGGTCCACGGTCAGGTTGGCGGCGGTTTGAAACAAAAACGCCCGATGATTCTGTATGGTTTCCGGCTCGGGATATTGCGAAAGCCGTAAAAAGGCTTCCTGCACAATATCGGCCACATCCTGCTCCCTGGGCCAGCGGCCGCGCACGAAGGCGCTGATTTCATGGGCGTGCCGCAGAAACAGCGTGTGCAGAAATCCCGGCGAGTGGTTGGACATGGAAGACGATGAGTTTCAGCGGCTAAAGAGGCTATTACAGCAATAACCGAGCCAAATACCGGCGCGGCCGTCGGTGACCGGGCATTATCGCGGCTCGTGGCTAAGGCGGCGGCCTTCGATGCCGCCAATAGGCGTTCTTTTGCTGGAAGGCGGGAACGAAGGGTGGTTGAATTGCGCGATATGACCTATCGGGCGCTCGCTATTGCGGCAAATGGCGCGGCCCGGGCCGATCCCGGATTTCGCGCCGCTTCATCCAAGCTACATTGCTGAATATAAGTGAAACCGTGCGCGGGTTGGGAGGTGGCGACAAGAACCCCCCAACCGTTCAGCCGCCGGCCAACCGCGAAAACGAGGCAATTAGCCGACAATACGGCCAATGATAGGCAAAGGCCAAACCGATCAAGCATGTTGAGGTTCGTTGCCTTACCGCCCTACAAACCCGACGTACGGAGTTTGGCGCGTCTGGCGCGGCGTTTTTGCAGCCAGCGGATGACGCCGGTGACGAACAAAACCGGGCAGGCCAAGCCGGTGATGAACACCAAAATCCGCCCGGTCATGCCGAAGGCTTGGCCGGAATGCAGCGGCCATTGCCAATGGGTGAAGATTTCGCCAGCGGTTGCGGTCGGCAGGCTGGGGTCGTCCAGATCGAGGATTTTACCCGAGTAGCGGTCGATCACCGTGCAGCGGCGTTGCAACAGACTGCCCGGCGCATCGATGCCGTCCTGGCAAACCGTATAGGTCTGGGTCGGATTCGGTGCGCCGTATATCCAGTGCGGCCGGCCTTGCGGGTATTGTTTCATTGCAATCGCCACCGCTTGATCCATGCCGATAGCCTGCGCGTTTTGAGCCGGCGGCGTGGACTGAAACCAGTAACGGTAGGTCACCGGCGAAAACAGTTCCAACACCGGTACCACGTTATGCGGCAACACCATGTAGATGCCGGAGAACAGCACCGGCAGCATCACCAGCGCCGTGTAAAAACCGCTGGTTTTATGCAAGTCGTAATTGAAACGCACCTTGCCGGCGGCGGATTTAAACGTCAGCACCTGCCGCCATTTACCGGTCAAGGGCCACCAGACGATCAGGCCGGTCAGGGTTGAATTGATCAATAATGCCCCTGAAACGCCGACGACAATGGTGCTTAGATCGTGTGAAGGAATCATTAAGGCATAATGCAATTTGAATACAAAGTCTATAAAGGTTTTGGGAATGATGCTGTCCGAGCTTTCCAGCAATCGCTTACCGGTTACCCGAACTGTATAGGGATTGACCGCCACCAGCCAGATTTCACGGACTCCGTTTGCATTTTTATTGGTGAACTTGAGTTTGAAAGCGGCGCGTTCATTTCGAGGATAGGTAGCAAAACTGTGCGTGGCTTTTGAACTCATTGCCATTTTTCCCGCCGATAAAATTTCCGCTAACGGTCGATATTCGGCCCCAGCGGGTCTTTCGACAAGGAGTAAGTCGGGATGCAGCCATTCGTCAATTTCGGTGTGAAAAACCAATATGCTGCCGGTGATCCCATAAATTGATAGCAACGACCCCAGCGTAAGGCCAAGCCATAGGTGTACTGTCAGCCATCTTTTACGTCGGGCTTTCAGTCGTCTTAAGGGGTGATTCTGTAACTGTTGTTTAGAGAATGAAACCGCTTTATTCATGTGAATTTTTGTACTTCCCTTTTGTTGAATTAAATGTCGATGCCGGGTCAAAAAAGCATGTAATCCGGCATCGGCGGTTTCAACTAATATTCCAATTTCAACGAACCCATTACCGAAATCGGTTCACCTATCAGTACTGATGCTCGGCCACCCGAAAAAGCGGAGCTATCGCTGAAGTAATCTTTATTCAACAGGTTGTTGATATTCACTTGAGCGGTCAAACGGGATTTGCCTACTCGCTGGGTATAGGCGGCCATCACATCTGTCCTGGCGTAGCCCGGTAATTGATAGGTATTGGCAGCATCCCCCTGACGGGTTCCTACCAATACTTCGCCTATCCCAATTTTGAATTTTTCGTTGAATTCATAGGTTCCCCACAAACTGGCCTGATGCTCCGGTACGTTCACTAATTTTTTGCCGTTAAGTCCCCGGTTATCCCGAGTGACTAGAGTGTCGGTGTAGGCGTAAGTGGCTACCAGATTAATCCGCTCGGTAATTTGACCTTTAAGATCAACTTCTATCCCTTGGCTTCGAGCTTCGCCTATCGCGAGGTTGAATCCGAAATTATTCGGATCCGGTGTCAGCGTATTGCTTTTTGTTAGGTGGTAAAAAGCCAACGATGTTGACAATTTTTGGTCGAAAAATTCTGTTTTAAAACCGGCTTCGAATTGTTCGCCGATTTGCGGCTCAAATTGAGCACCGGCTGCAGAAAAGCCGCTATTGCCGCTAAAAGATTGCGTATAGTTTCCGTACAAAGATAACCATGTCCAAGGCTGATATAGTACGCCGACTCGCGGGCTGAAATTCTGAGTTTCAATATCGCTAAAGTTATTTTTGGCTTGCTGCAGCGACGTAGTCGATGTTCCTCTTCCGTTCAGAGACCAATCGTAACGCCCGCCCCCCAAAATATGCAGCTTATCCCACAGCGTAATCTGGTCCTGAAAATAAACACCGAACCATTGATCGATGCGGGTCTGAAAGCTGTTGTTGGTAAGTTGGTTTAACGAGGATTGATTTACTTGATCGTAAACCGGGTTATAAATATCAATAGCCGGCACCAATGCGGTCGTCCCCGAAAAACTGGACATATTCGGCCATTTATTATGATAAAAATCGCCGCCAATCAATATATCGTGCTTGGTGCCGAATAACTCGAATTTACCTGTTAAATCCAAATTAGTGGTAAACGTCTCCCATCCTTGTTCGCCTTTGAACAACCCTCGATTCAAGAGTCGATTATTGGATTGCATGCCTCTGGGATAGACGTCAAAAAACTTGAGATGCCAATCTTCCCAAAGGAAACGGTTGGTTAATTTCCAATCGTCATTAAAACGGAATGTCCAGTCAAAGGCGATCAGCAGGTTTTCCTGTTCGGACTGGTTGTTTGCCGAATCGCCTAGGAATCGGCTGTTAGGTAGTGCCTGAACGGAAATCTATTAACCCCATGTTATTCAATACGTTATAATTATTTCGCGGCACTAAGATGTGTTGTTCAGAATCTGATTTTGCCCTATTTCCGGCTAAAATCAGCCTACAAACGCC
>Ga0207952_1000163_pt1 | contig 68257 bp, 54 predicted proteins | sample SubbioR12Aug_8Ca_FD_184831 | JGI IMG/M metagenome (GOLD analysis project Ga0207952, IMG submission 184831) | Serpentinite rock and fluid subsurface biosphere microbial communities from McLaughlin Reserve, California, USA - CR12Aug_8Ca (SPAdes) | ecosystem: Environmental > Terrestrial > Deep...
CACGAACGGCGATTTACAGTATTCACAATCAAACTCGAAAATTCAGGTCCCGCTCCATACACAGGGTCGTATATTGTCGAGGGGGTTGTACGGGTTTCATCATGCTTGGTATCGGTAATCCCAAAGGCCGACTTGAGTTCCACTCCGGGAAGCAGCACATAACCTATCGTTCCATTGGCTATAACATCATAGGTTTTAGTGCGGTATTTACCCGCCAACGCCGCTAGTGGATTTTCCCAAGTGCTACCTTCCCAATTCAAACTCCCGTCATCATTATAAAGCGCCGGAGCATTAGGAGCCAACAACATTGCGGTACGAGACAGGTCTACCGCCGGCTGGTCGTTATCCTGCACCGTGTAGGCAGTCGATAGCGATAATCGAAACTTTTGGTTCTCGCTGGCATGGTTCAAATTACTGCGCAGCACACCTCTTTTATACCCAAAATCACCCGGGAATACCGTGGTCTCATCGTGAAACGTACCACTAACCATAAACTGTGTCTGGGCACTACCACCACTCACACTGGCATTGGCATCTTTGTAAGTGGCGGTACCGCCAACTAATTCTTTTTGCCAATCGGTATAACGGTTGGGGTCCCAAGTACCATTCACATCAAAATCCATAAAGGATGGCGCAAATCCATCATTGGCAAACGCCTCATTCCGTATGGCAAGGTATTGCTCAGTATTCAAAAGCTTCATAAACTGGGTAGCATTCGCCACACCCTGCAATACACTCATGGTATAACGCGTTTTGCCTTGCTTGCCTTTTTTGGTGGTAATCAGCACCACCCCATTAGCACCACGAGAGCCATAAATAGCCGTGGCATCGGCATCTTTCAATACCTCTATACTTTCTATATCCAGTGGATTAATACTGTTCAACGGGTTGGCCAGCGTAGGCATCACACTAGTGGTTCGGGAATTCCCTACCGATTCCGACGAATAAGGCACGCCGTCTATCAAATACAACGGGCTATTACCTTCCGCCCGCAAACTATTCTGCCCTCTAATCTTTAGGTCAAAACTACCACCGGGAACACCGCTGGTTTGCGTTATACTTACGCCGGCCATCCTGCCCTGCATGGTCGACAGCACATTAGTCACCGGTTGTTTTTCTATGTCTTTAGAGGTAATTTTCGAAATGCTGCCCGTACGCTCTTTGTCTTTCACAGTATAATACCCGGCATTCACCGTCACCTCCTGCAAAGTAGTCGCATCTTCAATCATAGTCACATTCACTACACTGCCCTCTGAGACTGCGACTGCGACAGTCTTATACCCAACATAAGTAAACACCAACGTGTCGCCCTCAGCGGCAGCAATGCTAAACTGCCCTTGTTCATCGGTTATGGTACTTGTAGATTTGTTTTTTACAGCAACAGTAACTCCCGGAAGCACTCCGTTAGCATCGGTTACCATACCGGTTATTTGCTGCTGTTTTGTTTGGCTAATTGCTAAAAGCTGACCGCTGAAAGCCCTCTTGCCTCTATTAGGAAAAGCAAAACAGGTTAGGCCTAAAAGGAACATCCATAAATAAATAGAATACCAAATAACAGCCCTACCCCTGAATAATAAAGATTTATTCATAATTTTGGTTTGGTTTAAATTGAACAATAGTTTGTTTAAGCTTCGGCTTCCTATTCTAGTTTGGCGACGAGGTAGGAAGTCTTTTTTTGTTTGTTTGTTTAGTTGTGTTGTTTATACCATAGGCATTAGGGTTTAGTTATTAATAATTTTTTTGAGAATTAGAACCGTAATTCATAATTCGTAATTCGTAATTAAATAAACCTGCGCTGAGTATAGCAAATAACCCAACTCAATAAACTCAACTAAACTCACACGCAGGCTGTATAAGTAGTTGCTTAAAAAAATAGATAGTGTAAGTCGAAGCCGGAATAAAGCTACCCGAGCCAAATGGCGAACGGAGCGAAGCTAATCCCTTTTCCCTCTTCCCTTATCCCTAAAATAATGATGAATCTAATAAGCCGGAGAACCCGTTTAGCCTTAATACTCTTTTTCTCGCTTTGCGAAAAAAAAAGGCGCGGAACTCAGCTTATTGCACTGGAGGTACTGGTATACCTGGAAACAATAAGTGAGCCCACGCCAGTATCGACGTGAGCATCTTACTTATCATCTCGTTTCTATAAAATTACCAGTTTTCCAGTGCGAGATTCAAAGCGAATGCTTCAATAATGTCATTTGAAGAATCGCAAATTTAAATAATTCGCTGCTAATATAAGAAAAATAATTCAATCAGGACTATAGTCCTTAGTTTTTTTATCTTTTTTAAACTCATTTTGTATAATGCATGAGTCACTTAGTGAAATAGAAAAGTATATCATTACTAAAGTCCGAGAAATGAGAGAAATCAAAGGCTTGAGTCAGGTCTCATTGTCTCTTTCTTTAGGTAAAAGCACTACGTTTATTTCAGATATTGAGGCTCCATCTAAAAAGGCTAAATATAATGTCAAACATTTAAACGATATTGCTAAAATTCTTGAATGTTCTCCGAAAGACTTTTGGCCAGAAAGGCCGCTTTAAATATCAGAATGAAGTAATATACTAAAAGATATCTTTCAGTATATTTATCTATATTTTTTTTAATTTATAGAATATGAAGTATAATAAAGGGGATAATGTAAAATATTCATCATTAGGAATAGGAGAAAAAGTAGATGCAACTGTTTTAGAAGTTAAGCAGGATGGTTCTATTAATATTTCCAATGCGAAAGCTAATTTTGATTACTTAATATCAATTAATAGAAATGGAATCACCAAAAACATCTTTTGTAAAGAAGATGAACTGTCAAGTTAAGTTGTTGGAAACTCAGCCGTATATATCCAAGTGTAATTAATACCGATTGCAGTTTTTGGAATATAACTGTTACTAAATGGAAAAATTATGTTTAAGGATTTGACATCTTTAAACCAAATAAAATATAATAATACGCCTAAAGTTTGAGGTTTTGTTGATAATGGACTTAAATACACATTTTGAGAATCAGCATTTACATTAACAATGTCCTTTATCGTATTGGCTGTGACAAAAGGATCATTTGCTGGGGCATAACGTTGTTCTTTAATTGTTCCAATTTCATCTTTCGCCTTATTGATCATTAAAATATTTTCCTGATACATATCTGGTTGTAAAGAAGGAAATCCAATAATTAAAACCTTGTTGTTGATTTTTGCTTTGTCAGCAGATATTGCTGCTATTAACTTATCATCATAACCTGCATTAATTATAAGTAAATCTTTTTCAAAATTAGGATCACTCATTGCAGATCCACAACCTTGAATCGGCCTAGGCTTTTCACTTACAAGTCCTGAGAAGGTTGTTTCCTCAGAATTATTATAATACTTTGGCTCTGTATATAAATAATCGATTTTCGTGACACCTAGCCTTTGCAATAGTAAAGAAAAATAAATTAAATGAGGTCGCAAAAAACCCGTAATGTCAATGCAAATTTTAGTCGAAGAACAAATTCCTAAAGTTTTAATAAAATTAATGAATTCATCATTATCCTCTTCATGGCTAGAATAAACAAAACAATCATCTAACTCTTGGGTAATGTTATAATGAGGAAATAATATCCAGAACTTCTTTTTCGAATCTACCTTTGAAAATAGTTGAATAGTTCTTTCACAGTCATCGTAGGCAGAAAAAAAGAAGTCGTAATTAGAATCAGTAGGGATACAACCTTCATAATACTTTTTTTTATAAAATAAACTAAAATCAATCATTCTTGTCAAATATTGTGGGTTGATCAGACTTGTAGGTAAATGGCACGTTTAATTCTGCTTTCTTTTCCAAATAAATTTTATTAAATGCCTTTTTATTAGAAAAATCGAAGATGGCGTTCATTAGTTCATTTGTCATTAATGGAGTTCCCCTCATTGCTATAGGTAAGTTCCAAAGAGGTAATAAAATCTTATTTAAAAAATACTTCTCTTCTTCAATTCCAATGCCACTTTTTTCTTTTCTACCAACTTCTGATTTTAATAGGAAAGAATGTTTTTTTAATAGTTCTATGCATTCTCTCACTTCTTGCGTAACATCTTCACACCTAAAATAAAAACTCATTACACTTGTTTCAGTTGGTTTATCACAATACCTGTATAACATTAAATAATCGGTGAGATTCTTTAATGAGTTATAAAGCTTTTTCGCTTCATCACCATAAATTTCTGCATCATTATAATACCATTGAGCCGTTTTATAGACTGACATATACTGTGATTCTAAACTAATAGTCCCGCCATTTTCAAAAGGTCTTTCTCCACGAATATTTGCGTTTTCCACGGCTTTTTTAAGCATTAATATAAAAGAGCGCACGTTACCATTACTCAATTCGATAAAATTTTCAAATCCTAGGTATTCGTAATTTTTAAAACCATTCTCTCGCACAATCTGAGCGATTAGGTCTTTTTTTCGTTTTTGAACAATCTCGCTGAAATAATTAGTTTCGCCTTTTTTAAATTTAACGTAATCTTCATTAATCTTTTTAATAATATTTATAAAATCGGGTGTCTTTTTATTGTCAGACCACTGTTTATAAAAATAAAAGATTTTGTATTTCTGATCTAAAGCATCATTATTTGTTTCTAAAACTATACCATCTACAATAATTTGAATCTGCGATTCCGAAATTACACCCTTTAAATTTTTTTGCAAATTTTTTAAATGTTCGTATTGCTTATTACTAAATTTATCCTTCAGACTCCGCAGAAAATCATTTTCATTATATTCTATAAATTTATTTTTAAATTCCTCTAATAAATCTGTAGCTTGATTATCTAAACCTCTGTTATCATAATATCTTTTCAAGCGATTCCTTAAAAGTTCTTTTGCAAAATCTTTGTAGAGCTTTAAATTGGTTCGAGTAATTTCATCTAATGGAATTTCTTGAAATTCTGATCCTGATTTCATTTCCTCTCCTGAAAGAGTCTTACGTGTTGTATAGCCATAATTTCGCGCGCCAATCCAAAAAGTAATGGGATTTTTCTTTTCCCAAACAAGAGTGTTTATATAAATCTTTTGCCACTCAAATAATTTCTCAAACTCATCAAAAATTAAAATAAATTTTATAGATTCAAAGAGAGGAACTGTTGTACTAATAATAGCGGCAGCTTCAAAAACTAATTCTTCCGAAATAAAATTTATATTGATTTTTTTATAATCAAATGATCTCGTAAATGTCGCCTCAATCAATTCTTGATCTATTCCATTTTTAATTTGACGTATGAGAGTGATTAATTGATTTAAATTTTGGAAATCTAACTGAACACCATTTTTTGAAAAATATTTGACCAATTCACTTAGCGTTTTTTCAGGTAGCTCAAAATTTCCAAGGTTTAAAATTTCTACGATGTCTGTCAAAAAAATCTCCAATGTGTGAAGTTGGAAAAAAGCCTTAAAAATTTGTAACCACTGATCCTCTTCTAAATATTTTCCCTTAAATTTGGTTGAACTTAGTATACTAAAAGTCGTGTAAATACCTATATACTTCTCATTTTTTATAAGCTCAGTGACATCATTATTATATTTTATAAGTTGACTATGCAACGAAAAATACCGAAGAATATGGGTTTTGCCACAGCCTTTACCCCCAACAACATACTTTGGTAGATATTCTGAGGGATTTAATAACGCTTCAAATGAGGTGCCGCCTTCAGGGTTAAAATTTACCCAATAGGTAAATATTTCATTATCTGAAAACTCAACAGCTTTGGTAACACTAAATGGATTTTCTAATTCAGCATACATCAGTATATTTTATTATAACGTTTAAAAATAGGTAACCAGTTGGAATGTGAACACCAAAATATTGGTAGTACATTATCTGGGGTATTATGAAAAAATGAAATTAATAATTGTCCGTCTTTATAACCTAATGGATGTGCAGGCATTAATTTATTACCGTAATTTTCACAAATTGAATGGCCAGAAGCTTTTGTTACTTCGCTTGGTACTTTTTTATAATATCTTGTATCGTCAGAAAAAACTTTGAATGAGGCATCTAAAACAAAAATAGACTCTACATTTTTAAAAAGCTTTTCATCTGAAGAATCATCGATTGTTAATGACTTCAAGAATTTTATTCCGTGATCGGTACCAAACATCATAAAATAACTGATTTCGCAATCAGGTTTTAATTTTTTTAGATTCCGTAATTTATCCAATAGATAGTCTTTAGCTTGGGTACCACTGCCGCAAAAATCATCAATAAAAATATACCTCGATACATCAGTAAAGTTAAGCTCTAATTCGATATAATCTCGTCCTCCATCTTTTTTCGGAACACCTTTAAAAATATCAGAAACATATATAAAATCATCTTTTTGCATATCATTTTCTTGTCGAAAATAATATAATATATGAACCCCACTTTCAGAAGGGTTTCCAACTCCCAAAAATCTTGTTTTAGCTGCCTCATTCCCAAACTCCCCTCGCAAGAAACTCGCGTCTAATGTATCTGAATTCTTTTTACGGATTTCTTCAATTATTGGGTATTGAAATAAATCTCGATACATCGATCGTAATATTTCTCTAATTTCAATATTGCCAAAATACATAAATTTAGAAAGTAAATATAGTACATTTACTTCTTCTGCCTCATCGAAATTTTTGAGCCAATTTTCAAGAATTTGCTCTTGCCATTTTTCTCGCCAAATCGAATGATAATAGATGTTAATCTTTTCTTTAAGTTGGTCTTTTATAGATAATTCGTCAAAATTTTTAGGATAAGCCATAATTACTTTTTAAAAACTAAAATAAATTCTCTTGATATTACACTGGCAGTTTTATTCCTTTTAGTCATAAGGCCATAAGAGGAAATATCGTCAATAAGCTTAAATTGTGGTGTCAACCCCTTTTGCAACATATAACTACATAAGTATTGTTGGGTGTTAAACTCTAAATTGCACACTTTGTTATTTCCAATAACCATTACAATATACCCGTCCTTTTTTAAAACTCTAATCATTTCATCTATTGCTTCTTTCATTTCAACTATATATTGGCTCACCACAGTAGCTCGCTCCATACTAATTGATGCTATTTTATTAATTATCTCATCTGCTTCGGGAATTCCCGTTGGATGAGCAATTAGTTCACGTTTATAATAATTTTCTCGGCCAATATTTTTTTTATCTAGTTCTCTTAAATCCTTTATACCAGCAAGTTCAGTCCACCCCAAATTCAAGCTTGACGATCTAATATATTTTTGTGCTCCAGCGTAAGGGGGGCTTGTAATAATCAATTGAATTGAGTTATTTTCTAATCGCTCACTATCATTTTTAAATAACTTTCGAGCATCGTTAGATATATATTGTCCTACAGCTGTTCCATTTAATCTAACTTTAAGCTTTTTAGATCTTTTGAGGTTATCGTTGGCTACATCTTTAAATTTAGAAATAACATCAATATGTTCAATTGTTGTAATAGCATTTGACACTTTTTGTTTTACTAATGCATCTGTATACCTCGCAGGATTTAGTTTCACAGGTACTGCAATTCTTGGATCCGCATAGCTCACTTTTTTAATGCAATTACTGAACGCAACAAGTAAAAAGTCTCTTATATCGTCATTAATAATCTGTTTAATTTGATATAGTAGTTTAGCTAAATCCTTTCTATTTTGTAGTGGAAACCAAAAATCTACATTTCGTACCTCAGGCAAAATTGAACTTTCACTAACCAGTGCTTTATTCACAACTTCCTCAATGGCTCTTGTAACTTCCTCAATATCATAGCTTGTTACTTTTACTTTAGAAATTAGCCGAGCTAAGGGGTTAGAATCAGCACCATAAGCTTTCCTCCCAGATAATATACTTTCCAAGTACACTGTTCCGGTGCCAACGAATGGATCAAGTATTATGTCATTTTCACTTGATAAAATAGTATTATTTACAAAGAGATATGGAATATGAACTAACAGCTTAGCAGGATATTTGTGTATAAGATGAGTGTATCTCTCCTTACTCCTTAGTTCAGGAATTAAATCTCTAAACTTTACATTAATTGGTGCTGATTTATTTTTATATGCCTCTAAAAACCCATTAATAATATTATTATTACGTGTAATTATTTCCTCCATAATTATACAGCTATTGGTGCCTTAATTGATGGATATGGATCATAATCTTGAAGCATAAAATCTTCATATTTGAAGGAAAATAAATCTTTGACATCAGGATTTAGTATCATTTTTGGATAAGGTCTTGGCTCTCTAGACAATTGTAATTCAACTTGTTTAAGATGATTTAAATAAATATGTGTATCACCAAATGTGTGAATAAATTCTCCAGGTTTAAGACCGCAAACCTGAGCAACCATCATAGTCAATAATGCATAAGAGGCAATATTAAAAGGAACCCCTAAAAATAAGTCAGCACTCCTTTGATACATTTGACAAGATAGCTTTCCTTCTGAAACATAAAACTGAAATAAGCAATGGCAAGGTGGAAGTTTCATCTCATCAATTTCTGCAACATTCCAAGCACTAACAATAATCCTTCTAGAATCAGGATTATTTTTTATTGTGTTCACAATTTTTGCAATTTGATCAATATGCCCACCATTAGGAGTAGGCCAATTTCGCCATTGAGAACCGTAAACAGGTCCCAGGTCACCATCTTCATCAGCCCATTCATTCCAAATTGTTACACCATTATCTGTTAAAAATTTAATATTTGAACTGCCCTGCAAAAACCAAAGTAATTCATATATTATAGATTTTAAATGAATCTTTTTTGTAGTAATCAGTGGAAAACCTTCTTGTAAGTTAAACCTTGTTTGATAACCAAAGATACTGATAGTTCCTGTTCCTGTACGGTCGGTCTTTTCTATGCCGTTATCCTTTACATATTTAAGCAAAGTTTCGTATTGATTCATAAAAATTTTATTTGATAATACAAAGCTATCAATATAATATTTAAAACTATAGGTTTTAAGTGAGATTTAATTAACAGTAAATTATTTTGATTATAATCAGTACTCCTCCTGTAATTCCCCCGCTACCTCACGAAATGCAATTCGACGCAGTCAATCCTTTCGTGTGATATTTAGGAATCTATTTAACTACTTCTGTGCACTAATACTCTTCTACCCCATTGCCTTACTAATCCTCTTATTTCAAGTCTAAAACTCCTTTTTAGCATAACGATAACTCCTAAATTGCATACAATTTTAAAATACTATCCATTAAATTGAGTTTTTGAAAATCAAATCTATGGAATGGTATGAAATAGTAATTGCAATTCCGGCTATCATAATTAGAGCTTACCTTGGTATCAAATTAAATGAATATAGAAAAGGTATCTTTCATAATGATAGTTGGAGGAATCGCAAGAAATAAAACACGTAATAAATGTTTTATAATAGAAATCTTAATATATTTGAGTTTACAAATTACAGTACAGTAGCGGTAATACAACCAACTCAGAGGTTGATAGGTAGTATAACATAGCTACTATCCATTTGTTACTAGCAAATCAAAACACACCTATATGAAAATAGCCAAAGTCATCAGCTTTAAAAATTCATGGAATCGAATGATTGAAGAACATGGAGAAGAATTAATTGATATTGAAAACACATTACCTAACTTTATACATGCCTATAATAACAGAAGTAAAAATTCATTCGTTTCGGCAAGGGAAATTTGGGATAGACAGTTAGTAGAAATTGGTTGGTTGAAAAACGATAGTGCATTTTATAGTGATTACGGACAACGAATATTTTTTGGAAACTTAGGCCCTATAAAAAATGATGTAGCTGCGCATCTAAGCTTTGGGCATATTGACTTTCTAAATCGTTGGCTGTTTCAACAAACCGCGTTGGCTGCAAAATATCATGTTGCTCAAATTCCTGTACTATTAGTTCCGACTGAAGAATATTCTAAAAGACTCGACGATCGAGGATTTTCAAGATTAACTCTTGAATTGTGTTTTCGTCAAATTCAGCCTTTGACTCCCCTAACCCATACACACCCTTTTTTAATTTTAGGTTACACTGACTCAGATCAAGAAGGTCTATTTGGTCCAGAAATAATAGAATTAGAAGTAGAAACAACATTCGATGAAGAAAATATAATTATTGATAAAAGTATTGAATTCCCGAGTGAATACTATCAAGCTGGGTTGAATATTTTAAACTACTTTGGAACATATCTAAGAGAGCAATATCCAAATGAAGAAGCCAAAGTTAAAATCGAACAATATGGAAATACAGTGCGACTAATTATAGAAAATAGTAGCGGAGAAAAGGAAATTATTGAAAAGGCTCTAGAAGAATATCAATTGGTAGTGTCAGGGCAAAGACAACCGGCAGAAATTACTTCAAATCAGAAACTAATTCTTGAATTAAATAGTGAACTCCGAATAGCTAAGTATAGGATTGAGACACAACAAGACATAATACAAGTTCAAAAAGGACAAATAGAGAATTTATTTATTATGATTGCGAATGGTTTGGCTGCTAAAAACTCTATCAATATTGAGGTAAACCCTGTTATTACATTGAATCAGAATAATGTAAATCAAAACATTACAAACGCACTTTCATCTTTAAACGAACTCAAAGAATTGCTTCCAAGTATAAGTCCCGAATATATTGAGATACAGGAATTGGAAGATTCCCTAATTTCAATAGAGAAAGAAGAAAACCCAGAAGCGGTAAAAAATTCTTCAGCTATGAAAAAATTCAAAGAACTATTTGACTCTGTTGAAGAAGGAACTTCAAATGCATCAAAAGTTATTAAAACTGTTGAAGGTGGTGTGGATATGTTAATGAATTTAGCAGGAAAATATAATAAAATTGCAGAATGGTGTGGCTTGCCACAAGTTCCCTCAATATTTACTAAGTGAACTGCTGGTAAACAGTAGTTTGGCGTAATGGCAGGTTTTGTGTTTTTTAGCTGGAAATTACTAAGTTGAAATTTGCTTATCTTTATAATATATTATTAAAAAGTCGCCTCTGACGCCATGCGGCGGAACTTAATAGGCAACCTTAAACCAATCCCTGTAAAAATGGAAAATAAGAATTCAACGCCAAAAGACTTAGCGAAAGTTGTTTATGATAAAATTATTGGTGCAAAGAGCAAATTAAAACCATCTGAAGAAATATTAACCAATCTTTTCGAAACCCTTTTCTATACAAGTTTAAAAACTGAGGAATCTCAATTAATAAAAGTTACCATAACTCTAATTGATTCAAATGACCCTGACCCAAGTCCGCCTGGAAGAATAGTTGCAAATAGATGGAATTGCATACATTTTAGTGAATCTATTCCTTTTAACACAAAAAATTTGGTAAAACTATCAAAAGCAGCAGATCCTTGGAGTTCCTCATTAGCAGTTGATTTTGATGAAGATGGCGATTTAAAAATTTGGGGAATGATAGATCAGGCTGTACATTATCAGAGTTTTATCAACTTCGAAGCCGAATCAGGTCCAGAGCAACCAGGATTATTTCAAACTACTATAACTGGAATAGGTAGTTTAGTTGTTATTTTTGATTATGAACTACTAGCTACTCTAAAACAGAACACACTAATTAGTACTTTTATAGACGTATTTAGACTTGGACCAATAAGTGATTTTCTAGAAAGAATTTCTGAAGATAGAAATGAAATGATCTTGGAACACCATAATAAAATTTCAGACTATGAGGAAGACTATTACGATTGGCCAGATTATTGCCAAAGTTTAGTAAATGAATCCATTTCCAGAATATTATTACACATCCAAAATTACAAGCACGGTGGAGCAATATTGATAACTAGAGATATTGAATCTGATTTGAGTATCAAACATAAAATAAATTATGATAGATTTTCTGAATCAATCAATAGTCATATGAAGTATGTTGTTGAAGAGTCTTATCATTCAAATCACGTGTTTTATGATTATATTGAAGAAGAAAAAAAAAATATGCCTATAAAGCTATATTTAGCTGAAAGTGTTGCAAATTTTGAAAAAAGAGACACAAGAGATGAACTAAAAGGAGCAATTAGATTTATCTCTTCATTAAGTTGCATTGATGGCTTAGTTGTGTTTTCTCAAGATTTAACTGTGAAAGGTTTCGGAGCAGTTATTCAAATGAGAGAGTTTCCATCTACAGTTTATATCTCAAAAACATCAATAATAAGAAGTGATAAACTAATTGAAACTAATTCCAATCACTTTGGCACAAGACATAGATCCATGTTTTCTTACTGTTGGAACAATCCAGGCAGTTTGGGATTCGTAATCTCTCAAGATGGAGACATGAGAGCAATAATGAAAGTACAAAATAAAATTATCGTTTGGGAAAATTTAAAAGTTCAGCGATTTTTTAAAAGTGACAAGTTAAAACGAAAACTAAAAAAATAATGTTGCCAATTCACCTGTTTTTGTATATACTTTCAAGCTACCTTCAAAGAAGCCTATGGGATTGGGAGGACCATTTGCCGAAGAAAATTTATTAAAACAGATTTTTGGTGATTAACCACCTCGAAAATTATACCTAAATGACTAATAAATAGTTGGTAGTTAAATTACAAAATTTCGAATTTATTTAATGTTTAAAATTAGTATAATATGGGATTAAGGCTAGTAAAAAGAACACATTTCGAAGACTACGCAAAAACCTTTGAATCAAAAGGTGATTTCCCTATATTAATATCAAAATTAGTCAGAGCAACTTGCCTACCCTCCGTCAGGGTGGATTTCGCAAGTGGGAATGCTGTCTTTGTTGGTGGATGGGATGGTATTGTCTACTCTCATGACGATCGAGGAATCGTTCCCATTGGGCTTTCATTGTGGGAATTAGGAACTTCAGACCCAAAAACCAAGGCTGAAAGTGATTACATAAAACGTACGGCTGACCCCAAAGGATATAATCCTAATGAAACAACTTTAGTTATTGTAACCGCAAGATTTTGGGAGCATAAGGAAGATTGGCGCCAAGAGAAATTAAAAGAGGGTATCTGGAACGACATTCGGGTTTACGACTCATCTGATTTAGAGCAATGGATTGACCAAACACAGGCAGTATCACTTTGGTTTGCAGTTAATCTTGGTATTTTTCCTTTTGATGGTCTATTTGACGCAGCACTATTTTGGGAGGAATACTCCATTGGACCGCGAGGCACTTTACATCCAAAAGTAATAACTTCAGGACGGGAAGACCAAATGAAAAAAATCCAAGAATTCCTCTTAGGCCCTGCATCCATCATTGGCATCAAGGCTTCTACCAAAAATGAAGCAATTGCATTTATTGTTGCATCCGCTTTGCAATTTATAAATGATGAAAAAGAACTGTTTTTTTCAAAGAGCTTAATAGTTGATAATGAAGGTAACTATCGCGGCATCAGAATTAACAGCATAACACCATTAAATCTAATACCTCGGTTTGAGAATTTTCAACCACTGTACGTTGCAGTTGGAGCGGGACATCACGTATTAGTACCACTTGGTGGTGACGATTCATTTAATAACCTTACTATTGAATTACCCACAATATATAAGGAAGGACAAATTGACGGATTAGTCAATATGGGATTATCACAAGAAGAAGCCGAAAAATATTCAAGAGAATCCGGACGGAATATTACAATTTTAAAGCGTATGCTGGAATTTCCAGACACAAAATCCACATGGTTAAAAAACCTGGATACTCGTGAAATATTGCCTGCACTCCTTATGGGCCGTTGGGATGAATCCAAAAATGGTGATAGAGAAATCCTAGAAGTACTATCGGCGATGCCTTATGATGATTATTCTGCAATAGTAAGAAAATGGAAAGAGGTTGAAGAATCTCCTTTAATTCAAATTGGACAAACTTGGAGGCTCACGTCACCTTTGGATTTATGGTCAAGCTTATCCGCAGACTTAAACGAATCTGATTTTTTGAATCTAGCCCAATCATTTCATAAGGTATTCGAATTAGAAGAGGATGAAAAAGAGTTGACATCAAGCGAAGATTTTACTTTTAGAACAAGACAACCGCGTTATTCATCTTGGGCAAAAGAAGGACTCGTACAATCCTTAATTTTGATAAGTGTATATGGCGACAGCTTAAAAATGCCCGAAATGAAATCTCCTAAAGAGTGGGTTGATAATCTTGTTTTATCATTATTAAATAATGCATCGGCTGAACAGTGGATAGACTTTGATCAAAAACTACCATTGATTGCTGAAGCATCACCTGAGAGTTTTATCTGTGCCCTTAAAAATGCTTTAAAAATAGAAGATACTCCTATTTTAAAAATGTTCACAACAAAAAAAGGATTTATTTCTAATTTTGGTAGTCATACAGGACTGCTTTGGGCATTGGAAAGCATCGCATGGCTTCCCGAACACCTCTATGACGCTACAGTTTTACTACTAAAATTAGCTGCAATTGACCCAGATAAAGACAGTAATCATTCTAATAGACCCGCTAATAGTCTCAAAGAAATTTATAAAGCTTGGCATCCGCAAACATTAGCGGATACAGAAACAAGAATGACAATCCTTGCAAACGCAATAAAAGTCGAACCCAATGAAGGTTGGAAGCTTTTGTTAAGCATGACACCAAAAACTCATGATCATGCCATGCCAACTCATAAAATGAGGTGGCGCCTTTTCAATGCAGAGGTCTCAAATAAGTATGATGTAAAAGAAATTTATGCGGTCTACTCCAAATTAACTGACTTGCTAATCACTCAATACGATAATTCAGCGGATAAATTTTCAAGTTTGGCATCGACGTCTATCAATTTCGGACCAATCGAAAATGATAAATTACTTTCTTTTTTAGAAGAAGTTATCGTTAATTTAAAAAGTAAAGATGAGAAAGCAAGAAATGTTATTCGAAAAATATTATCTCATCACCGAAAATATCCCGACGCGAATTGGTCTGCTCCTGAGGACATCCTATTAAGATATGAGAAGCTATACAAACTTCTTGAACCTCAAGACCTCATTGAAAAATACAAATGGTTGTTTGATGACTATCACATTGAATTTCCAGACGACAAGTACAAAGAAGACGAAGTTGATGAAGGTGACGAAAAATACAAATACCATATCGAAAGAGTAAGAGAAATAAGAACCAAGGCAGTAAAAGAATTACTTGCAGCATTGAATTTGGAAAGAACACTTGACTTAGCCAACCAAGTTAAAAATCCTGCGAGTTTGGGGGAAAGTCTTTCATATATAATTGACGATTATGCAGAAATGTTCAGTATTTGGGATACTTTCAAAACTGGTAAAGCCAATTTAGATTTAATTCAAACTTTCATACGCTTCAAATTTTACGAAAAAGGACAAGATTGGATTTTTAATTTTTACAACCAAGCACAAGGTTTAAAATATGACAATAAGGCTTTGATAAACATTCTTTTACCTTTACCGCATTCAAATGATTTATGGGACTTCATCGAAAATAAAGGCGAGATTATTGAGTCTGAATATTGGTTAAAAGTACAAGCTAACTTTTATCATGTCAGCCAAGAGGAAAAAGTACGAGGCATAAAAATGCTAATTAAGCATAAAAGATTTTTCAGTGCGGTTGATTTTACATATATGATGAAAAACGAGATTCCTACTGAAATAATTATTGATTTATTACAAAAGGCCGCAACGGAAGAAGCTAGCGAAAAAACGCAACTAAGGGAATATGAAATATCAACTTTATTTGAAGACTTAGGAATGAGAAAAGACACTACGGAAGAAATTATTGCAAAACTGGAATGGCTGTATTTACCAGTTATAGGATCATACGGCACAACTTATAATCCTGTTCACCTTCATAATGAATTGGCAAAAAATCCTGATTTTTTTGTTCAGGTTTTAAAATGGGTATATGTTCCAATTGATGAATCCAAGAAAGAAGAGGAAAGAAAAGACATCTCCAACGAAACAATCCAAACTTACGCAATGCAAGGTTATCGGTTGATGAACAATTGGAAAACAATACCAGGAGTGGATGAGGACGGGAATGTAGATGAAGACTTCTTGAACACCTGGATAGATAAGGTACGAGAACTTGCACAAGATGCTGACAGATTAGGAGTAGCCGATGGAAAGATTGGTTATATTCTTGCGCAATATCCCGAAACTAATAAAGATTATTGGCCACCTGATGCAATCAGTAATGCTATTGAAAGAATCAACACACATGATTTAAATTTAAATTTTTCGATAGGAATTACAAATAAGAGAGGATTTACATCCCGTGGACCTTATGACGGGGGAATAATTGAACGCGCAAACGCTGAACATTTTTCAAAGTTAGCCCAAGTCCACAAATTTAAACACCCAATAGTTTCAAAAATACTAAATGACATAGCAACAAGGTATCTGGAAGATGCAAAACGGGAAGATGAGGATGCTGAAAGAGCACGTTTAGAATACTAGAATATTCAGTTTTAAAATGACTAACTACATTCCTTACACAATTTCTGCAATCCTCATAGTAACCGGAATAATCTGGGCAGCGTGGTATGGTTTAAATTATTATCAAAGAAAGCAACAGCTGCACAAACAGCAGGAAGAGGAACGTCTTGAACAGGAACGCATTAGATTAGCTCGTCTTGAAGAACAAAGACTTAAAGATAAAGCCTATGTCGAATCATTGCTACATAAGTTTCAAGAAGCAAACAATAAACTCCAGCAACTTCAGGAATTCAAACAAGGTTACTTTAATGCCAAGAAACTTACAGATTGGCAAAGTACCGCAAAGTCCATTCTCCAAAAAGTAGAGACTTACAATCTGGAATCCCTCAAATTGGAACAGGAAGTTTTGGCATCTATCAAAATGCTTGAATCAAATCTACGGAAATGCGAAAGTATCCGAAAAAAATACAATCAAAATTTTGTCGAGCATGAACTCCAGGAATGTGATGACCTATTTTCTGCTATCGACAACGCATCATTAGACGAGCAACAGCGTCTGGCCATAGTCAAAGACGAAGATAACAACCTGGTCATTGCTGGTGCAGGCAGTGGAAAAACAACTACGGTAGCAGGCAAAGTCACTTACCTGGTCAAACGTTGGAAAGTAAAGCCCGATGAAATCCTGCTCATAACATTCACCCGTAAGGCAGCCGACGAAATGCACGACCGCATCAAAAAGAAAATGGGAGTCAACATCGAGGTCAATACCTTCCATTCTTTTGGACGCAAAGTCATCGGAGAAGTAACTCGCAACATGCCATCAGTGATTGAAGACAGCGAATTTAGTAAGCAAATGAAAGAAATCTTTTCGAGCCTTATGACCGAACCTGAGTTTGCCGACAAGGTCATTAAGTTTATCACCGAATATCGCCTGGAACCTAAAGACATAGATGATTTTAAAAGTCATGGTGAGTACATCAACTACCTCAAGGATCAGAATGTAACCTCATACAAAACGGTTGAGAAAGAAATTAATGGAAGAATTACCATATTACGTGAAAAATGCAAAAGCCTTGAAGAAGTTAAAATAGCCAACTTTCTTTTCCTAAATGCGGTCGAATACAGCTATGAAGCACCGTATGAATATCCTACTGCGGACAATGCCTACGCCCAATACCGCCCCGATTTTTACCTCCCTGCTTACGGCATCTATATAGAACATTTTGGTATTATTAATAAGGACTACGATGTTCCCCTCTGGTTCAGTGCAGGTGACTACCCCACCCCAAAAGCAAAATACAAAGCAGGCATCGATTGGAAACGGGAAAAGCATCAGGAGCACCAGACAAAGTTGGTCGAAACCTATTCATACGAGAACAAAAACGACCGCTTGTTGTCAAATCTGCAGCAAAAGCTCGAAGCCCATGGAGTCGTGTTCACACCAAGAACCAATGAGGAAATATGGGAAATATTGAATTCGGTAGCCAAAGATGAAGTCTCCTCCCTCGACACCTTACTAAGCACTTTCTTGAATTTATTCAAATCCAACAACTATCAAATTCCGCAAATCAAAGCAGAAATTAACAAGCAAAAAAGTGTCGAATTAAAAAATAGGCATCTTTTGTTCCTTTCCATTTTTGAACCAATATTAGACAAATACAACGAGTACCTGAAAAGCAAAAACCTGATTGACTTCAGTGATATGATTAATCAGGCAGCTTCGTATATCAACGAGAATAAATTCAGCAGCAAATACAAACACATCATCATCGATGAGTTCCAGGACACATCAGTAGGGCGCTATCAATTGGTAAAATCTCTTTTAGACAACAATCCGGAAAGCAAGTTATTTGCTGTAGGCGATGATTGGCAAAGTATTTACCGTTTCGCCGGTAGCGATATTTCACTATTTACGGAATTTGAAAAGTACTTCGGAGCGACTGAAATCTCAAGAATAGAAACAACATACCGTTTTGGTGATAAAATGATAGACCTAAGCAGTGAGTTCATTCTAAAGAATCCAAACCAAACATCAAAACAACTACGACCATTTGTAGTCAATGAAACCGAACCATTGGAAATAATCTACAATGAAGGCTTCGGAACTGACGACCCGCAGCCACTGATAGATGCCCTAAGAAAAATTGATACAGAAATAAGCTTCGAAAATACAAATAAGAAAATAATTGCACTGTCTAGGTACAATCATTTTATCAAAACCTATAAAGAAAGACAGGATTTATTTCTGGTCAAATACGACCAAAACGAAAACAATTACAAAATTACTTACCGAGAACTGCCTCATCTTACCGTTGAATACCTCACCGTCCACCGGTCTAAGGGACTTCAGGCAGAGTATGTTATTCTCTTAAACTGCGTATCAGGTCAATATGGTTTTCCTTCAGAACAAGCAGACGACCCGGTACTCAACCTACTACTCTCCAAATCCGACCAATTCATCAATGGCGAAGAACGCCGTCTATTCTATGTAGCCCTAACGCGAGCAAAGAAGAAAACCTATATCACAACCAACACCATTTACACCTCAAAGTTTGTTAAGGAAATTGACCCAAATCGGTCCTCAAACGATTCCGAGAAATGCCCGGTTTGCAAAGAAGGAACAAAAGTTCGCTACGAGGGCATCAATCGCTACGGAAATCATTTTATCCGGCTGACCTGCTCTAATTGGAGTTATGACTGTGATTATTTAGAGTGGGTCAATTAATAATTTTAGATTTTTTTTGATTAAGTCAGAGCCCTATAATTGTAAATACTTAATTATAGTTCGTTTTATCTTCTTAACAACTCATCCTGAAAAAGAGATCTTATAGATGCATTTCCATTAAAATCGGGATAAATCTTTTTGGCATTATCAATATCATCAATCACAGCTTGTAAATATTGCTTTCGCTGTGAACTAAGCTTTAAGGCTTTAATATCAGAAAGTGCTTCAATATAGTAGTCCGTAGCAATCGATTCTTGCTTTTTAATAAGATAACATAATCCTAAATTAGCTTTGACCCATCCCATATTTTGATCAATGGTCAATGCCTTTTTACTTAAATCTATACACCTATCTATTTCTCCATTCTCAAATGATTTCCATCCCAGATTACCATAGTTAACAGCCTTTTGTTCTTCTGATGAATCATTACCGTCAATTTTTCTGTTACATAAATCAAAAGCCTCTTTCAAAAAAATTTGTCGTTCCGTTGAAGTCATAGCATCATATTCAATCGGATTCTTTTTTGAAATTATATTCAAAATAATACATTCTGATAACTCTTTAGCCAAATCATCTTCCACATTTTGCTTTTTAAAATTACTATAAAAATCATTTTTGAATCGTGATTTAGTCTCCTCAGACCACACGGTATTATCAGTTATTGTCTCCTCAACAATAGCAGCAACTTCAAAAGTGATATTAATCCCTGTGGAGCCACTAGGGTTTTTGAAGCCTAAATAACAAATTCCATTTACCTTGTCATTTATTTCGACAGTTCCATTCTTGAAATTCTGTCTGGAGCCTGAAATAGTGTAGCTGAAGGAGCCTCCCCAGTTATCAACTTTCTCCAAAAATGCATCAGCATTTTTTCTGTCCATCAAATAAATATCACAAGAACTTGATCCGGTGGGCGACAAAATAGCAGACAAAGACAACGAAGTCAGTCCCGATGGATCAAAATACCTAGCCAACTGCGGCACTAAATTTAAGGCGGTACTTTTTGTTCCTTCCTTAGTGGTAAAAGTATAATACCAGCTAACGGTATTCTTTGGCAAGGTTATTTGAAAATAAGTTCTCGATTTTCCTCCAAAAATGGCTCTACCTCCACCATTCAAATAAAAAGTTTGCTGCGGCATAACTGATACAACTTTTCTAACCTTACTTACAGTTTGGCCGAATGATTCAAAGAAGAAGATTAAAAGTACTATTAAAAGATATTTTTTATTCATACTTTTTATATAGATTCATTTAATTTTAAATGTTCAATTTGGTATAAATACTTTACTTGACAATATTTTTACAAAGCATAATCGATTAAAAGTTTAAATCATCGCCAAAGTGAAATCTTACACTCTCCACAATGACTCATTAAACCATTTAGGTTTCATCCCCAAAGCAATAAATGCAATTCGACAGAGTTAGTCCTTTCATGTGGCAATACTACGAAATTTGCTCACTCATATACACTAATACATTACAACTTTACTACACCAGATGTGTAGATTAACAACTGTAATAAAAACTATGTGAAAAAGAAAGTTGATAAATTTTACTTTCAAATTTAGGACTAATCCAAAATTAATTTACTTTGTTACAAATTAAAAACCGATTAATTATGTTAGAATTAGATGACCCAAAGCCAGGTGACGGAGGTTCTAGTAGTGGTAATGGCGGTGGCGCCACCAGTACTGAAACTCATCGTGATGGTGGAACTACAGTGCCGAAAACAGAAAATTAATTGCACTGTATCCAATCATGTATAAAACAGCGATTGTTATTCCATTTACAATAGAATCAATCGCTGATTTTAGCCTCTCGACTCGCTCTTTTTGAATTTCTAAGTTGTTATCAATATTAAATTGAAGAGTAGTGATTGAATCCTTTAAAATATCTTTCAATCTATCCTTACCATAGTTATCATAATTAATATGGAATTCAGGTTGAGTTCCTTTCAAGCGATAGTCACGAGGTAAAAGCATTTTATGAATTTCTCTCAATGAAATTACAGATGTAACTATTAATATTACTGCTTCATGTAGTATCAGATCTGTAAAATCAAGTTTTTCAAATTTATTAACTATATATCCAATACTTGAGACTATAATTAAGATTAAAATTCCAAAGTAATTGTTAGCCTTCGCATCAATAATCTCTGAAGCCTTAGAAATATCATCAAACATATCTTCAGCATTAGCTTTTATTACATTTAGCTCATCAATCTCAAAAGATGATATGATTGGTTTCAACTTACTCATAATCCAAAGATATAAAATTATATGAAAACTAATAGTTAGGAATTATCATCTAGGGTTAGCATAATTTAAACTTCACACTCTTTTATGATTAAAAAATATCTTTAACATATAATAATCAGATCGATGGTTTTGTTACTAAGCAAACGTTAAATCATTAAATAAATCTAGTGGGACAAAAAGAATGTATAGCTATAATAATAGGGGCTGGTTCTGTTGAAAATGCATGGAATCCGGTTTTAAAAGCTTTTAAAGAAGTCATCGAGATGGATACAACTCCTGATGGGGCAAACTTTCTTTTTGCAAAGTGGATTTATTTACTGAGGTTTTATGCTACAATAGGACATCCCGATGCACCAAAACATTTGGAAATACAAAGGAACAATGTGCATTTATTAAAAAAAGCTATTGCTAAAAACCTTCACAAAGCCCAAGTCAAAAAGGAAATCATAGCGCGTCCTGCCTTAAAACAAATTCTGCATAAATATGTCATTTCACAAGAAAAAAGTTTTGTTTTTATAACAACAAACTGGGATAAAACCGTTGATGAAATTGTCAGACAAGAAATTAAACTCTTAGGGATTGACAATACAAATCCCGTATTTCACATTCATGGTGAAATGAGTGATTTTCAAAATCTATACCTACCCTCAGAAATGACAGATGAGTCATATAGAACAAAGGATGAAAGCTTTAAAATTGGCCTTAATCATTCAAAAGCAGGTCAGTTTTTAGAAAAAACCAATCATCTCATTTTGTATGGGCTTTCTTTAGACCCGTTAGACGCCGAACTAGCACAGATTCTTACCGCTGCTTGTTACTCAAAAAATTTAAAAGAAATCACAATTATCAATCTGGAAAAAGAGAAAACTATAATTACAGAAAGAGTGCGTTTACTACTATTTCCCAGAAAAGGCGTAAAAGTAAACTTTATTGACGCAAATAGCCTCTAAAAATAAGTTCGTGCAATAGTTGTCTATTCAAATATTTGCAAAAATAAAATTATCTAATAATATATTATTTATTTACTCTTTTTTGTAAATTTGACAAGTAACAAATTAATATTCAACATAATGGCACTTAAACCGGGACCAAAAAGAATAGCAATATCGACAGGACAACCAGACAAGCGTCAACGCGATAACAAAGACACACCAGGAAATACACCTTCTTTAAAACCACCTGTTCGAAAGAAGAAGTAATAAACGATATAAAAGATGCTTTTAAGCATCTTTTTTTATTTCAAAATTGCAATATAATTTTCCTGAATTGAATAGTTCTAACTTTACAATAATTATACTTTGTACTCACAAAATATTCAAGGCACGAATGATGCAAAATTCTTCTGGCAATACTCATTATAATAGTCAGTATTTAAATGAGAGATGAATATTTATCAATATCGAAAATGTATAAAACATCGTGATTGGAGAAGAAACTATACCGATAAATTTTTAAAACATCAAAATAACATATCATCTGTAAAAAATTACGTGTTTATACGTATTGATATTTTGTCTTTTTTACTATTCATTTACAATATTCGTAAACATAACATGACATAATATCAACATAAAATAAAGAATATGAATGAATTTGCGCTGAGCTACGAATATTTACTTAGAAGAGCTCACAAATGTGGACGACACGGTGTGGCTGGAGCTAATGCTGATGTTTACAGGCATTTCGAAAGAGCACATGCTGAATATAAGGATGCTAAATCTGGGAATCCAAAATTCACCAAGAAAACAACACTAGATTCCTTTGGCGAATATATGCTTCGTTGTGGTGAAGTGGCAGCTTATATTTTAACTGCAATCGATAAAGTTAAAAGAGATTATAAAGACCAACTCACAAAAAAACAAGATTCAGCTTTAGAAGAAATAGAGATTATTCTAATCAAACCTGATATTGATAAGATTGAAAAAAGCATAGAAATGACACAAAACCTAATGATTGAATTGGGATTATATCCACAATAAAAGTAATGTAATCATCAAGACTCACATTTAAAAAACCTGCATCACAACCATTTCAAAACAAAAACAATATCATGAATAAAACCATTATTGCCATTTATGGTAGAGCAAATGAAGGGAAATCTGAAACAATAAAACTCATTTGTCAAAACATAATTAGAATTTTTCCAAACGCAATTCCCTCAGAAATTAATATTGATTATTCAGGGGATATTTTAGTAACCATTTCAATCGGAAAAATAAAAATCGGTATTGAAAGTCAGGGAGATCCAAACAGCAGGATGATAAGTGAAGACACCATAAAGAAATTAGCCGACATCACTTTTGATAAAAATTTAGGGAATTGTGATATAATCATATGTGCAACAAGAACTGATGGAATGACAGTAAAAAAAGTGGATGAAATTGCAGACAAGTACAATTATAACACTCTTTACTTAAGTAGTTTTTGGAGTCCAACTTTAAATCACCAGGTTCTTAATCAAATAGCTGCAGAAAATGTCATTGAAATTATCACTGCCCTAATGTTGGGAAGACTGTAAGGCATAAAACATTAAAAGATGAAATTTTTATTTGATAGTCACGGAAAACATATAGCAAATTTTGTTAATGGCCAACTTCATTCAACAAGTGGTAAAAATATTGGGCATTATCTTGAAACTATAACATATTTATTGACATGAGTGGTCGGTATCTGGGAGAGATAATTTTTGAAAACCGATTATTAAATAACACTCAAACGCCATGGAGAGGAACAAATTTTGGAGTCTATGGAAATTATGGAAATGTTGGTAATTACGGGAATCCTGGAAACTATGGATCTATAGGTCATATTCCGAGATATTCAAATATTGATATTGATAAACTAAAATAAAAATGAATAATGAACACAAAAGTTAGGCATTATTTAATTGAGCTTGCAAGACAGAAAGTTAATCAAACCGTGACATATCAGAAGCTCTCCGATGATTGTGAACTGAGATTGGATATGTGAAACAATCCTAACGATAGAGTAAAGATTGGCAAAATACTTGACGATATTTCTACTTATGAACATGAAAATAATAAGCGTCCTCTTTTAAGTGCATTGGTCGTTAGGGCTGGTGATAATTATGAAGGCGATGGTTTTTATAAACTCGCTGAAAGATTAGGCTTTGGAAAATGGCAAAGTTTAAAAAACAAAGGCATTTTTGAAGTCGTTGAGATTGGTAAGTGCATTAAATTTTGGAGTAACGATGTAAATTTTTCCAATTATAAATAACGCCTTTCATTCCTTTTCAAAATTATTTTCACTTTATTAATTATAAGAAACAAAAAATAACGTAAAACGAGACAGAGTTTGTAATTGATACAACTACTGTGAATTTACCAAAGAATTTATTTATTTTAAAAATGAAGGAATTAACTAACACAGAGACATTATGAAGAAAATAATCTATTTAATCATGTTCATTTTTTTAACACTACAAAGTTGCAATTCAAGTGGAAACTCTTCCGGTTTCTCTTCTGAAAGAGAAAAAACACCAGAAGAATTAAGAGCCGAGTTAAAAACTCAAGAAAAAAATAATCCTACTCAATATGTAACTGTTGATGGAAAAATGAACGACAGTATTATACAAACAAGAAAAGAAGGTTGGTTTCACAGTGCAGAATATGCTAAGGACGGTAGTGTAATAAAAGGTACAATAAAAAATACCGCCTCTGTTGCAAAATTTAAGGATGTAGTTTTAACGGTGAGCTATTATTCTGCGACAAATACTGAAATCAAAAGTGAGGATCATATTTTCTATGAATTTTACGAACCAAATTCTTCAAAACCATTCTCACTATACATACATGCTCCGGAAGCGATGAAAAGTTTTGGTTTGAGTGTAAAAAATGCAACACCTGTGAATTAAATTTTAATACTTCAACAACTAGATACTCTTATATCAAATTGACAAAACTAATACAGATGCATTCGAAAATTCTTAATTTTATAATCTCATTTAATGTAAGTTTAAATTCTTTAAATATTGTAAATCAAACGACTAAATACACTCGTATTATTGTTGTTTAATCACTAACACAATTATTTTGATATTGATTCGACTTCAAACATAAATCAATCTCCCCATACTACATATAATCTAACTTTTAATATCCCTCACTTACATCACGTGATTGAATGCTGGTAAACATTGATCTGTATTTTTTAAACAACCTTTACAATACAACTTATTACCATGTCAACGAAACCACCTTTTATAAATTGTCACACACATATCTTTACCGGCGACCATGTTCCGCCATATTTAGCTAAAACTTTTTTACCGGCACCACTGTATCATTTATTGCCACTTTCATTAATTGTAAAGCTTTTTAGATTTTGGTATAACAATCCATATACTTGGCAATTCAAACCATGGTATAAAAATATCCAAAAAAGTATCTATAAAATTAAGATGCTTGGTTCAAGAACAGGTTTTAGCAGAGTAATTAGCTTCATAATTGGATTAATGATATCCTTTCATGCTTTATATATCCTTTACGATTGGCTTTACTGTATTACTAAACCAACAACAATATTTGGTAAAACAGCATCCCAATTTCGGGAATGGCTTACAAACCATTCACTTTTGTTTATCCCTAAAACTTTTTCCGGAAAAATTATACTGTTATTGTTGCTCTTGGTATTTTTTAAATCGGGGCGAAACATTATATTCCTAATCTTAAAAAAAATATGGTCTTTTCTCGGAGTACTCCCGGGACCGAAAAGCAAAGAGTTAATCGGTCGCTATCTCAATATAGGGAGATTTGCTTTCTACAAACAACAAGCAAGGATTTTAGGCAAACTCAAAAGTCAGTATCCCGAAGGAACCGGGATTATTATACTGCCAATGGATATGGAGTATATGGGTGCCGGGAAATTGAAAAATGGCTTTCAATATGTTAATCAGATGGAAGCACTTAAGGATATTAAAAACAGAACCGAAAATAAGGATAATATTTTTCCTTTTGTATTTGCCGATCCAAGAAGAATGGTTCAGGAAGGCACTTCACACTTCAATTACACTTTTAGTAATGGTAAAGTAACTTTGGGAGAATGTTTTATCAAAGACTACATCGAGGATAACAAATTCAATGGTTTTAAGATATACCCTGCACTGGGTTACTACCCTTTTGACGAAACACTACTGCCTTTGTGGAAATATGCAGCCGATAACGCATTGCCTATAACAACACACTGTATAAGGGGAACAATCTACTACCGTGGCAATAAAAAGAAAGAATGGGATGCACATCCTGTTTTTCAACAATCTAAAGGAGATGACCGGTATGAACCGCTCTCGCTATTGGAAATAAAAAACTCAGACTTTATTAATAACTTTACTCATCCCCTAAATTATCTCTGTCTACTTGAAGAAAAACTATTAAGGAAACTGGTACAACAGGCTAAAAACGAAAGTACAAAACAATTATTCGGATATACAAATCCAAATACAGAGTTAAAGTACAATTTAAGCCATCTCAAATTGTGCTTCGCTCATTTTGGTGGTGATGATGAATGGAACCGTTTTATGGAAAAGGACCGAGATAATTATGCCTCCCAATTAATCCAAAATCCTTTAACAGGAATCACATTTTTTAAAGATAAAAATGGCAATTTAAGTCACGGAAAATTAGAGCAAATATGGAAATATGCTGACTGGTATTCAATCATCTGCAGCTTAATGTTGCAATATGAAAATACATATGCCGATCTGAGCTATATAATCCACAATCCTGATATTCAACCTCTTTTAAAACAAACCTTAATCAATGGTGGGTTGAAACAACGTGTACTGTTCGGAACAGATTTCTACGTAGTCAGGAATCATAAATCAGAGAAAAGCATGTTAGCAGATATGGCTATTCATCTTACAGAGGAAGACTTTGATCAGATAGCCAGAATAAATCCTCGAAACTTTCTAAATACTATTCTACATGGTCCTGTAAAAATATAATGGTGTTATTATGATAAAAATTAATAGAGGTCCGGCCCCTAAATACTTTAGTACGAGTAAGGTAGATCAAGCTAAAAAGAGGCTTGAAGAACACTTCGGCGCCGAGGAGCGTCAAGAAAGACTAAGATTTGACTCATCTTTATTGGTACCCATTAAAAAAGAGTTATTAAAAATGTGTAATAGCAAGTGTGCCTACTGCGAGTCAAAACTCGGTGTAATAAGTGATGGTGATATAGAATACTTCAGACCAAAAACTGGTGCAAGAGGATTAAATCCTGACGAGTATGCCCCAAAGCACTATTGGTGGCTAGCCTACGAGTGGGACAATCTTGTAATTGCTTGTCAAATTTGCAATCAAAAATACAAAAGAGACTACTTTCCGCTCGAGAGTGAAACATTAAGATCAAGGATAGGCGCCACAGGAACTGAATTGCTATTGGAACAGTCTTTACTTATTGACCCCACCAATGAAGACCCTAGTGATCATATCGAATTTGCTGAAAATGGATATGCCATAGAACTATCAAAAAAGGGGAAAGTTACAATTGAAATACTCGGGTTAAACAGAACAGAGCTGGTAGAAAACAGAAAAAATGTGGCTGAAAGATTGAAAGATAGTTTAGAAACTATGCAATCAATCACAAATCTAAATAACCGGTTCACTAAAAGTTTGCTACTAGATATTAAAGACCTGTATTCAGAATCGCCGGCACAGGAATATGTGGCCGTACAAAGGACTGTTTTTGACAGTTGGTATGAGGTAAACTCCGAGTTGTGGGAAAATGCAAAAAAAGGGAAAAATGACAATTCAGAGATCTTCCGAAAACAAAAAATTGACATTTCAGAATCCTCAAAAATAGCAGAAGAGATAAATGAGGTCAATACAATATTGACATCATTGAAAAGATTTTCGATAAAAACTATCGACATAGAAAATTTCAAATCGATCGAGAAACTTACGCTCAATTTAAAAGCAATGAGCGAAAAAGACAATAAAGAGTCTTGGTTATTGTTACTAGGTGATAACGGTATAGGTAAAAGCTCAATACTTCAAGCGATAGCATTAGCGCTTACATCAAAAAGGCAATTAAATAAACTGAATTTAAATGCAATGGATTTTTTGCGTAATGGTGCCGACCTTTGCAAAGTAATTATACACAGCCATGAGCATGATAACCCGATAACTTTACAAATCACTAAAGAAGGCTTTTTTACCGAGCTTGAAGAGGCTCCTACTTTTATTCTTGGTTACGGATCTACTCGCCTACTTCCAAAAGGAACTATTAAACCCGATACAAAACGAGAACCTTATTCAAACATCAGAAATCTTTTTGATTATAGTGTAGCTCTCAACGATCCTAATCTGTGGTTAAATAATATTGACAATCAAGAGTTCAATGAAAGAGTCGCTCCTGCTTTTTTTGATATTCTAGCGCTGCAAGGCAAGGATAGATTGTGGATTAATGATGGTAAAATTAACATCCAACAAAGTGGAAAGAATCATAAACTAGAAGATAACAGTGACGGATATAAAACTATTATTGCTTTAGTCTCAGATATTATGCAAACACTCTCAATTGAAAAAGCAAACTATCATAATTCACAAGGAATTGTCTTAATCGACGAAATAGGAAATCACCTTCATCCAAGATGGAGAATGAAAATAGCAGGCGCACTCCGAGAGGCATTCCCAAAGCTACAGTTTATAGTAACTACTCATGAGCCACTTTGCCTGCGTGGTCTGTCTCACGGTGAGGTTATGGTACTTGTCAAGGATCAAAAGAATACCGTAAGAGGATTGGACGGTAGCTTGCTTCCTGACCACAACCTCATGAGAATTGAACAACTCTTAACCTCAGACTTATTCGGTTTATTAAATATTGTAGATGATGAAGCCCAAAAAACTTATGAAGAGTATTATAAGCTATTAAGTAAAAAAGAAGAAGATAAGACCCAGCAGGATATAGTCAAACTCGGGCAATTAACATCTATGCTTGCTGAAAAAGAAATGCTTGGTAATACCCCCAGAGAACAAATACTATACAAAGTAATTGATGAAACATTTGCGCAAAAAGTGCGTGATGAGGGGTTTAAAACAACAGAAACCCTGAAAAATGAAACTATAAGCAAAGTAAAGGAAATGTTGAACAAAACACAGAACGACTGGCTATGATAAGTATTAAGAGACCTCCTGCTCCGGCATTTATGTTAGACCCCACTGGCAAATGGCAAATTGAAACTCAAGAGGCTATTGAGCATTACAGCAGTGGCAAAACTGAACCTTTCAACTTCCAGATGTACAATGATTCTTCGGTTAAGAACGAACTAAAGAAGGTATTCGTAAAGTGCGCTTACTGTGAAAGTAGCTACGGCGCTGTCTATGATGGTGATGTTGAACATTTTCGCCCAAAAGGAAGAATCAAGGAAAAAAACCCGCAAACACCTGGGTACTTTTGGCTGGCTAATGATTGGGATAATTTATTGTTAGCCTGTCAACATTGCAATCAACGCAGAAAACATATTTTGTTTGGTGAAGATAAATTAGAAGGTCATGGTAAGCTTGACCAGTTTCCATTAAACTCGGAAAAAAAACGTCTTGTCAATCACACCCAAAAATTGTCAAAAGAGGAATCCGCCAGACTATTAATCAACCCTTGCACCGATGATCCTTCATTACATTTTGCATATGAAGATAAAGAGGCTGTAATTGTTCCCCTTACACCTCAGGGACAAAAATCCGTTGAGGTTTATGTATTACAAAGAACTTATTTGGTTCAGGAACGAAAAAAACAACTGCTTCTTTTATTGGACCAGATAGGAAGAGTAAAAAGAGAATTGCGACGCTTAAACAATGACAATAGTGCAGAGCAAAAACAAGAGTTTGAGAAAGAACTTCAGAGCTTAATGGCTTTCACCAAACCGGAAATACCCTATGCCGGCATGAGCAGATTTTTCGTAAAATCATTCCTCAAGGAAAATAATATTATTTAAGAAAAATAATAACATTATTAACTTAGTTAAATTGATATAAAACCTCGTCATTATGTCAATAAAGTAAAACTTGCAATATATCTTTAGGTATTGCAAGTACCGTTGCAATGCCATTGCAAACACCTCTATCTATTCACCCACTTTTTCACCCACTTTTTCATTTAAATTCCAATCTAAATAGATACTTTTAATACCAACTCCCATTGCAAGACCGTGATAATATACTTGCAATGGTATTGCAAGACCCTTGCAACCATCTGTTGTATTTATAATTTATTCACCCACCTTTGGTACTATATAATGTAGTACCCAATTACCTCCTTTTGTCCCTTCTCTTTCAACAAGTCCTATATCTTTAAGGGCATCTATATTATTATCCACAGCGGTAGGACTAAGCCCTGTAACTTTCACTAATTCTGATTTCTTTATCGCTGGATTTTGGTGCATCGCCTTAAGGATAGTGATGCGTTTTCCAGATAAATGATTCACCCACTTATCTACCCACTTATCAAAATCAAAAGGTCTTCTCAAGGTAACAGTAAACATACCATCCATACTGAACTCAGGAGGAGTTAGCCCATCATCATGCATCAGATCGCGCATTCTGGCAATACCGGAACCTATATGCTCCACCATCCTGATCTTCTCAAACAATCCAAAAATAAGCGGGTTACGGGTAAGGCTTCTTTTCCCGAATTCACTCCTTGGGATAGCACTTACAAGACCGCCCGGATTGGCAATTTCTACACGGTCATCAAAAAGTTCAATGGTTATCCGCCCCCCGTTATCATAGTAATCTCTGTGAGCCAGCGAATTAATAATAGCTTCTTTGAATACGGTTTCCGGAATTTCCCATAACTCTATTCTAGGACCGGCACCGGCACCTTCTATATCATACCTAACATTGAGTTTCCCTCTTAACCAATCCATACTTTTAAAATACTGCTGTAACAAAGTACCGGCCATTGTCTTATCGTCAATAATATACCTTTTATCTATTCCGTTAAACTGTACACAGCGAATAACAGCTTTTTCAAAAAAACTTTGAGGATCACTGGCAAAAAACAAGGTGGCACCATTTTTAAGATAACCATCGCTTGTAATTAACTTAAGGTTTTGCAAAACTTGCATTTCAGGAATAGCAAAATTTAGATTGGCGCGTAATTTAAAATCATCAATGTGTGATAATGGTATATCTTTTTGGATATCAGCTTCAATACAAGGTGCTTCATCAAAATATATTTTACTGGCTTGCTGAAAAAAGTCTCTCATTTCTTCTGCAGTAGTCAGTTTTTGGGAATTAGACCCCTGCCTAACATACATGGCCCCTGATAATACATATGGCTTACTAGAACCCGAAGGGACATCAATAACCCAAACCTCCTTTCCTTCAACAGTAACCATATAAAATTGACAATGCAACTTAGGAGAAATTTCACCTAAACTGTTTTGCAATGCAGAGCGTTTCGAATTATCTATCGTAACACCTTTGATAATATTTTTGTCATCTACACCCAATAATACAACACCTCCGGCAGCATTGGCAAAGGCACAAACCTCCTCTGTTACAGCTTTTAAATTAGTAGGCAAACTAACTTTAAACTCTGCATTATAACCCTCACCCGAATTCACTATGTATTTTATATCTGACTCTGATAACATGAACTTAAAAATTAATTATATCTTTAAAAATAACAATTGATGATGAATATCTTATTTCAATTTTTCGTTGACTGCAATTTAAGAAGTTAAATCATATCGTTGGTAAAACATAAAAAGTTTATTCACACAGCAACTACAACTCTCAACATCAGAAAGCATATACCACACAGCATATTTTTGTGTCTCTTTTGACAGACTATTTGCTACAAATAGAATAAATTTGTACCTCAATAATATTCATGCTCACCGATATCTTTTTACATCTCGTCAAACAATATTCTGCCGATCACGAATTGGCCAACAATATGTGGCTGGAAATATTTACTAAATATTCAGAACCTAAAAGGCTTTATCACAATATTGAGCATATCGAGGCTGTAATAACCGAACTGAAAGAGGTTAAAAATAAAATCGAAGATTGGGATACAGTTCTTTTTTCTGTTTTCTACCACGACATCATTTACAAAGCTTCAAGCAATTCAAATGAGGAAGACAGTGCCAAATTAGCTATGCAAAGACTATCAGAAATTGAGTATCCGGGCGAAAAAATAGCCAAATGTGCTCAACTCATTATGGCCACAAAAAAACACCAATTTTCTGAAGATGCGGATACCAATTGGTTAACAGATGCGGATTTAGCAATTCTGGGCCAAAGCCCGGAAATCTATCAGGCATATGCCGATAACATTCGAGAGGAATATACACTCTACCCCGACTTTCTCTATAATTCAGGACGAAAAAAAGCATTACAGCATTTTCTGCAAATGGACAGCATCTACAAGACTGAGCATTTCATCAACAAATACGAAAAACAAGCCCGCATTAACATTCAAAATGAGTTGATGTCTATTCAGTAGTTTTCTCTTTTAAAAAGCGCTCAATCTCTCTCAAAACATGTTCATCTGCTAACCTATCTTGCTCAAGATAATATTTGAAATCTTTTTTAATCTCTCTGCAGAATAAATAAATTAGAAGAACATATAAAACCAACACTGGTATAACCGCAACCATATCAAAACCATTAAATTATAAAACTAATTTTACTTTTAAACTTTAGTGTAAAATTGACATATAGTGAATAACTAAACTATAATATTCGGGAATACAACTATTCAATTCGTGAATGAAACAATGCTACTCTTGGTAGCCTCTTATGGTAAACTTAGATTTGCTCAAACCCTAACCCAACCAGCTATGAAGTCATTTGCTGCATCATTGATGGCGGAACTTGAACAACAACTACTCAATATTAAAACCGAAAACAATTGCATCATAAAGCAATCCGAATGGAGTGTAAAAGCTACTATAAAAACAATAGAAAAACTGAAAACCAAATTTTATGATTACTCCTTCGAAAACAAATCAGAAGAAATTGAGTTCTTTAAAACAATAAAACCTCATTTCGCTGCAAAACTGATTTTTTTCAATGAAATTTATAACATAGAGATCACTAAACCAATTGGCGCTACTAAAAGTTCCAAAAAACATTATGAAGCATACTTACATAAACTGAAAAAATTTCATAAAGAAAATATCGAATTCTACAAGTATTATAAATCCGGGAACAATACGCTTGATAAAAAATACTTCTTAAGAGGAAAGCACGATATCAAACTAACTTTAGACAGCTTTTATTTTCAATCAGATTTCAATTTTGCCACTTCACACGACTATAAAGTAGCGCAAATCATTGCCTATGAAACAATAGAAGAATACCTCAACTCTAAATTGAAGACTATTAAAAATCCGACTCATACTACTAAAAATTTAACTTGGTCATCCTCCAAAGCATCATTAGTAGAACTAGTCTATGCACTGCATGCAACAGGAACATTCAATAATGGCCACTGTAGTCTTAATGAAACCGTAACCGCTATCCAGTCATTTTTCAATATCGAACTAGGACAATTCAACCGAACATTTTTGGAAATCAAAAGCCGCAAAACTATAGAAAAAACACATTTTCTCGATACACTAAAAGAAAACCTAATCAAACGAATCGAACAGGGCGATGAAAAATAAATGGCTACTTGATTAAAGCAGCCATTTATGCAGTTTAGTGGTATAAGTAGTATTCTGAAAGTAAACTAAAACTAAGATTACTCTTGGTTAAACCAAAATAAGCTCAGTAAATTAATACCTCAGAACCTTTGATCAATCATTTTGAAACTCACTTTGTGTTCTCCACTATCCCGGTAACCAATCCTTTCATAATGGCATCCTCAAAACTATCATCCGCTCCATCCAATGCCGCAAAAATATTCCCAACCATATATTGCCACTCAGGATCTTTGTCTTTTTTAGGCTTCTTTTTCCTAGCATATACACCATGTCTGGTAATAGAGGTTGTTATGAGTATAGTTTGTTTGTCATGATAGGTTAAACTGGAATCGTTGTAAACGGCTTCCTCATAAGCCACTATTGAATCATAAAGCACGCTAAAATTGTCCTCTTCTTCACAAGCATGCAATAATTCAGTCACAAAGGTTTTAAAACTGGATCGAGCATCACTATCTTGTATTGATTCGTTTATAATGGCATCCTGAAATCCAACAGGCTGTGAAACAATATAAGTTACTCTGTCGACATATCCAAAGTGGTAAGGTGTGTTTTTAGTCAAACTCAAAAAGGAATCGTTTGCATTAGCAACAGTAGTTGCCGTTGTAATTATACCGGACAAAGTAAAAGGTAAACCATCAGCATTGTAATAGGTTGTTAATAATTCTTGATGAATTTGACCGGCGTAATCATGTGGATTAGCATAATTAATGGCCTCTGATGAATCATCACTTGCAATCATAACTCTTTGATTGCTGATACTGCCATCAGTAATATCATTGCTGTCACTACATGATATGAAGAGGGTAATAAATAAAATACATAAATAATAAGGTTTCATAAATGGTTAATGTTTTAAATGGTACTGATTGTTGTTACATCAGTTCATTTCTCCCGGGGTAATCTGAACGTTAGGTTGGATTTACAGTAGGCAAATCCCTTTGAATTCAGAGCAAAACTAAAGGCTTGCATAAGGGTGCACAAGCCAACAAATAAACCATTCACGAATTAAAAGTATGCCATTCACGAATTTCACAGGTCCTTAAATCAGTAAAACACAAAAAATCAAAACATTGCAAAAAATCATTAATTGTATTGTTTTAAATACATTTTTAACTGCTTAGCATAGTTGTTTTTTAATAATTTAGCTACAATTTTCAACTAAACAACCTATTCAAAAATGATTTTATATAACCTATTCTTAAACAATAAAATAAGAAACCTAATCTTTCTGATTTTGATTTGTGAAAGTATAGCGGCACAAAAATCAATGCAAGTGTTTAGGGCTAAAAACTACAGTTATTTCGAAGAAAGCACTAATCAATCGGACAGCGTTAAGTCAAAGCAAATTGCCAGACTATGGATAGCAAAATCTAAATCAGAAAAAAACTGGATACAACTCACAAAAGCTTACAGAGCAATAATCTTTTTGGAGTATGAAAAAATGAGGTTGAATTATGCCGATAGTTTAATAAGCGCAGCCAAGAAAACCAAAGATGCTGAAACTATTGGTCAGGCATATCTAACAAAGGGTATAGTTTATTACAGTCAAAAAAAACACAACCAAGCACTTGATAACTATTTACTGGCGGATGGTTATATTTCGCAAACAAAAAATAAGAAAGCATTTTATAAGGTAAAATATTCTATAGCACATACTAAATACTATTTAGGATTTTATGACGAAGCAATTTCACTATTTCAAGAATGTCTTATCTATTTCGAAGAAGAAAGTGATATTGCATATCTCAATACCCTCCACTCATTGGGACTTTGTTTCAATAAAATTGGGAAGTACAATAAATCTTCCTATTACAACAAAATAGGCTTACAAAGCTGCAAAGAACTTGAAAACACAACAATGATTGCCTATTTCAATCACTCAGAGGCCATCAACGATTATGGCAATGGTAACTTCAGTAAAGCCATTGCTGAGTTAAAAAAAAGCATTCCTCAAATGCAAACACGTAAAGACTTTGCTAATGAAACGTTGGCCAACTTTTATATTGGAATGAGTTATTGGAAACTAAACCAAAAAGAACAAGCCATACCCTATTTTAAAAAAATTGATAAGTCATTTCAAAAATACAATTACACCAAAACCGATTTACGACATGCTTATGAACTCCTAATTGATTACTACAAAGAAAGTAACAATCAACAGTTACAATTACACTACATAGACCGTTTACTAAAAGTCGACAGTATTCTTAGTAACAATTACAAGTATTTATCTAAAAGAATTTTCAAGGAATACGACACCAAAAAATTATTACTGGATAAAAATCAAATCAAACAACAAATGATTACCGGTTACCGTGTGCACTATACAGTCATATCGGCACTAACAGGAGTTGTCATCTTTTTAGTTTGGAGACACAAACGAAACAAAAAGCGTTACAAGTTAAAGTTTGAAGAGTTAATGAGTAAAAAGGAAATACCATTAAAACAACTAACCGAAAACAACAATGATACTGGTTTCGAAATCAATCCTGAACTGGTTAAAACTATTCTTCAAAACCTGGAAAAATTTGAAAAGAATAAAAAATATCTAGAAAAAGATATGACTTTAATTAAGCTGTCCGGTTATCTTAAAACAAATCCCAAATATGCGTCCAAAGTAATTTTAAAATACCGTGGCAAAAAAACTATAGAATACATCAGTGATTTAAAAATAGACTACATAGTTTTGATAAACTGAAAACAGAAAACAAATTCCGTAATTACACTAACAAAGCCCTGGCGGAAGAAGCCGGTTTTGGTTCCACTCAAAACTTCACCAAAGCCTTCAACAAACGTCTCGAAATGCCACCTACCTTCTTTATCCAACAACTAAAAAACTCATTCCCTTTATAATTTTCACGCTCAGTGCCATTCCCAAAAAACCGGAAAACTTCTTTATATCTGAAACATAGTACCTCAGAGTCTTAGTACTTCATCACAAAAAACCATCACAACTTGTGATACAATTGTGATATAAAACCAGCTAAACCATACAATTTTGTCACATAACAATCTAAAACATACGTTATGGCAATCGAAGTTATCACCCGAGAAGATTTAAACGAATTCCGTCACCTACTACTCAATGACATCAAAGAACTTCTCAAAGCAAACACCCAACCGGCCAAACAGTGGCTCAAATCCAAAGAGGTCCGTAAACTATTAAACATCTCCCCGGGAACTCTCCAAACCCTTCGCATCAACAAAACCCTATCCTACACCAAAATCGGCGGCATCCTCTACTACAACAATGCCGACATTGAAAAACTCCTATCCGCCAACAAAGTCACCGCGACGCCAACATTGTTCAAATAACTTGTCTAACTGAGCGCAGACTAATTGCCTCGCATAACATGGAAATCTATTACCTCCGTCAGTTCGAGTTTTCGCTAAAGGCGAAAGTATCGAGAACCCTCCAATTCGTAATTCATAATTCGTAATTCATAATTTTTTAATTCCTAATTCTAATGAACTATATCAAACACCTAACCGGCTTCTTCGAACGGGTTACGCAGGACAAAACCCTTAACCCAACTCATGTAAGTCTATACATTGCCTTATTCCAATTTTGGAACTGCAACCGCTTCAAAAACCCCATCAGTATTTCCCGGGATGAGGTAATGCGAATCAGCAAGATAAGCTCAAAAGCCACATATCACAAATGCCTAAAGCACTTACATGCTTTGGGCTATATAAAGTATGAGCCATCATATAACCCATTCAGAGGTAGCCATGTAATCATGTTCAATTTTGCAGAAGACCTAAAACCTCAACCCAAAACAAGTTCAAAAAATGAACCTTTGTTTGAACCGGTTAACGAACAGGTAATGAACACGCAGGAACCAAGTACTAAACAAGCAGTAGTACCTTCTATAAAGAATACAAACATTTCAAATAATAAAAACGAGAGTAAAGACGCGCACGCTAATTCAAATGAAATTAGTAGTTCGACTTTTAATAATGAAAATCTAAAAGAAGAAGAAAAAAGTGGCGCTAAAAAAGAAGAAGAAATTGAGAGTTTAATGATGCCAAGTGCACAGGAGATAACGTCCATAATAAAATCTCAAAAACCCCATTTGGAAGAAATTTTGAATTATTTCACTCAGCATGAATTTGAAATCTCGGAAGCGCAAAAATTTTTCAATTACTATGAAAGTAACGGTTGGTTAATAGGCGGAAAAACCCCGATGGTAGATTGGAAAGCTGCGGCTAAAAACTGGATGGACAAAACCCAGATTTTCAATCAGAAACCAACAGTGTTACAATCAAATACAGCCAATCATCTCATTGCTGTAACTAACAAAAATTATGCTGAACCACTGTAAGACGATCATGTATGTATATTGAGTTCCTGCCATTCAATCGTGGCAGGCGGGCACCTGCATTTCAAAGATTCCGTAAAAATCAAAAACTGTTTGAGCATAGCGAGTTTTTTTTATGTAGGAATCAAGAAATAGCAGCTCGCCGAACGATTGCAGGCTTGACTTTTTTGTTACTTTTTGTGTCAAGACACCCGAGCCGAAGGCGAACTGAGCGAAGCTAAAAAAATGAAATATTTATCCTATATGGAAGAATTAAAATCACACTACAATTACAAGGACCTAATCACATGGCTTGAATCCAAAGGAAAAGAACTTTATGGAAACCACTTCAAAATAATAGAAGAAGATTATCCCATAATCTACAAACTCATTGCCTATTTCATTAAAGACGAACAGGCATGTTTTCAATTAGGTGTTAATCTTAATAAAGGCATTCTACTCTCCGGACCAATCGGTTGCGGTAAAACATCATTAATGAACTTAATGAAGTACCTTACACCCTCTGAATTCAAATTTTCAATCAAACCATGTCGTGATATAAGCTTTGAATTTATCCAAGATGGTTACAATGTAATACACAAATACAGTAAAGGTCAACTCTATAAATCAGAGCCTAAAATTTATTGCTTTGATGATTTAGGGTTAGAAAATAATTTGAAATACTTTGGTAACGAGTGCAATGTAATGGCTGAAATACTATTGAGTCGCTATGATCTCTTCATCAGCCGCCAAATCCAAAGCCACATAACCACTAATCTTTCAGCAACTGAAATAGAGAATCAGTATGGTAATCGTTTGCGGAGTCGCATGAGAGAAATGCTTAATTTAATTGCTTTTTCTAGTCACACTAAAGATAAACGATAAATGATTAACCTTAGTTTCTTGGCTTGTATATGCTTTCTGTCCTCAGATTTGGTTTCTTAGATAAATCATCAGAGGTAATAGTATTAAATTTATCCTCTCCGATTCTAGCTGATTTAAATATGTAATATTCATCATTGTTTTTAAAAACAAATGATATTGAATCATTTTCAAAAAGCTTTTTCAATCTAAAAAAATCTTCTGTTTTTCTATAATTTTTAGCATCATCTATTAATAAATTTTTTTCTTGAATTTGATTTTTAAACTTTTTTTCAAACCAATAACTAGAGTCAATTTTTGTGTTTGAAACTAACATGAAATTATAAATATGAAATAGTTTTGAAGTATGTGGTTCTATCTTTTTTGAATCAATTTGATTGTTCAATTCTAAGTTTATTTTATCTTCATTAAAAATAATAGGCCTCATAAACTCATTCTCAAATTTAAAACCATAGTCATAAAGATAAATTAAACCAGAAGAATTATTTTTAATTGAATATGAAAAAGGTATCCCAACAAACAAACTATCTTTATTATGTACTATGACTTTTATATCATAGTTATTTAACTCGTTTTTAATCTCTAAATCATTTTTAGAGGCACAAGAAAATAAAATTAAAAAACTGATAATAGTTATTACTTTCATACTTGCTTAATTTTATAGTATAGTATCTGAAATAAAAATACATTCAATAAAATGAACAAAATCAGATTTTCTATATTGATCTCTTTGACTACTAATAAAAACAGTATGTATCCATTCAGTTGAAGATTCACTATTAACCTCATTAAAGTTAATCATATCCGATAAAGACAAAAACTCTCCCTTTAATAATAAAACTAATGTTTTAGTTGATATTAATTTATATGAATATTTCATTAATAGAACACCTACCATTTTTGAATCAACAAACTCCTTACATTTAACTAAACCTTTTTGTTTAATAATCTCAAAATCTTTGGCTGTCGCATCTTTTAAATCCTGTATAGAGTTTTCAAAATGTGGTTTTATAACAAAACTATTTAACAATTCGAATGCAAATCCTACGGGTGTGGGCAAAAGTCCTGTGGGAATGTCTCCATATCTATCTGTAAATAAAATTTCTCCTAAATCATTTATATCCCAAAGTTCTAATAAATTAGTTGCTATCTTTGAAACATTAGGTAAAACACCAGTGTTAGAAAAATAATCTATTTGACTTATTCCTTTAGTTGTAGTTATTTGAGGTTTACCATCTTTTACATACTTATTTTTAAATCCAAAATTTGAGGCTTTTTGAATTTTGATTTTTTTACCATCATTTGTATGAATATTGTAGTTATATATACTTTTTTTTCTCAAAAAAATATCTCCTGTGTTAGTCACTACTTTTCCCGTACTCAAAATTCTGGCACCAACAAAAAATCTATAATTTTCAATCTTCTTAACAATTTTATCTTTGATTTCAAAAAAATCTCCTAAAGCAAACACAACGGTTTCACCAACATCTGTTAACATTTCTGGAAGAGAATAGTCCTCAAATGGTGTTTTGAAGTATAAAAATCGTTTAGAAAACCCAACATTAAGAATGCCTTCGATTGTTTTCTCAAAAGAATCACTATAAGCTTTCCACTGTAATTCAATCTCGCTTCCAACATCACTTGATATCATTGATGCCCAATTTTCATCCAAAAAGATAGGTATAGTTGCCTTTCCTTTATTGATAATGACATGTTTATCAATTACTTTCTTTACATATTGAGTTTTGCCAGTATTTAGATTTCTCATTATAGTTGGAAACATTGTATCGGGCTTTAGTAGTCCATCATTATCTGATAATCGTAAAATAAGCTTTGTTCCATCCTTTATGTTTTTAGATACTAAATGAAAAAAAACTTGACTCCCCAAGTTTGCTTGAGTTATAATAATAGTCCCTTCTTTATCTGATGTCCAATAACCGAATGCTGAAATACTTTTACCTTGATAAATTTTTTTATCTCTTGGGGAAATCTTTTTATCATAGTTCTTGGCCATAAACCTTGAAGTTGTCGTTAGTTCATCAATAGCTTGATATTCTAAAGTCTCTGCATTAAAAATGAATTCTTGTAGTTTTGAACTAACAATTTCATCCTTGAATAGATCTTTAACGAACACCTTAATTCTCAATTTATTAGCAACAAATGTTTTCTTTACAGAATCATATGTCATATTTGAATATGAGGAAACTGTAGCCGTTATATTTTTAGTAGATGGGTTAAAAACTCCCTCAACAACTTTATTATCTAATGAAACTAAAATCTTCTGTGATTTAGGATCATAATCAGTTGGCTCAATAATAATCATAAACTCATCGCTATGAAGCGAAAGTTTATATGGGGTAATTTTCTTTGTCATTATTAATTTCTAAAGAATAAAGAATATAACTACTGTTTCGTAAACTTACAAGTATGATTATATTTTTCTGTATTAACTTCAAGCAGATAGATACCTTGCGGAAGTAGTTCAACATCAAAAAAATGATTGCTTGTTGCTTGTTCCAAAACGATCTTTCCGGTAAGGTCTATGATTTTAATAGCTGTTATTGGTTCAGTCACTCCTTGTATCTGAAATACATCAGTAACAGGGTTTGGATATACGATGATAGCATTTCTTTGAAAATCAGTGGTCCCTAAATTTTCTCCACTCAACTTCAAAATCCAAAAATCGCTGTCGCCATGATTTCCTGATACATCTCCATCATTAGAATAAGTAAAGCCAGCCACTGCAAATCCGCCATCAGTTGTTTTAATTAAAGAAAAGGCTTCTTCATAATCAGAACCGCCAAATGGCTTCTGCCATTGAACAACTCCTGCTGCATTCAATTTTACAAGCCACACGCCACCGTTATCATTATTGCCCGTCACTACATCTCCATCATAAGATTGGCAACTCCCGGCAACAATAAAACCGCCATCATTGGTTTGCACTATGGAGTAGCCTCTATCGGAATTACTACCGCCTAATGGTCTTTGCCATTGTATTGTGCCCAACGAATTTAATTTAACAACCCAAAAATCATGCTCTCCGTGCTGTCCCGTAATGTTTCCATTGCTTGCATTAGAATAAATAATGCCAGCTACAGCATAACCGCCATCGGTAGTCTTAATTATACTTATGCCTTCATCTTCATTAGTTCCTCCTAAAGCTTTTTGCCACTGAATGGTTCCGGCACTGTCTAGTTTTACCACCCAAAAATCATAATCACCGTGATTTCCTGACACATCCAAATCATTGGAATACGTTTTACCGGCCATTACGTAACCTCCATCGGCTGTTTGGCTGATACTTTTTGCTTGGTCAGAAGCAGTACCGCCAAGAGTTTTTTGCCATTGTAAAACACCTGAAGAATTAATTTTAACAATCCAGACATCGCCTCCACCATTATTATCATTTATATCACCATCGTAAGACGTAGTAAGACCCGCAACTATAAATCCACTATCAGAGGTGGGAGCAATGCTATATGCCATATCATTGTTTGTTCCTCCATATGTTTTTTGCCAAAGTATAGTACCGACCGAATTTAATCTCACAACCCAATAATCATACTCTCCATGATTTCCTGTTACATCGCCATCCGTAGAAGCTGTAAAACCGGCAACAACATAACCACCGTCAGTTGTCTGAACAACACTGGTAGGAGTGTCCTCATCAGACCCTCCAAAAGACTTTTGCCATTGGATAGTTCCGGTGGCATTAAGCTTAACAACCCAATAGTCTTGAACACCATGGTTTAACGTTACGTTTCCATCGGATGAATAAGAATAGCCAACTGTTAAATACCCTCCGTCCGATGTTTGTATAATCGTCGAAGCCATATCTTCCAAAGTTCCTCCTAATGTCTTCTGCCATTGAAGTGTTGGGGTTTGTGCTGTAACATAACCTACACATAATAGTAAGGTTACCAAAAAAATAATATTTTTTTTCATAATATAAATTAAAGAGACACTATAACAAGTAAATTAGTAATATTTAAAAATTTAATTTTTCTTTTTAAAAAAAATCAAAGTGACTATAAAATGAATCAAACATAAAAAACAAAAGCTCAAAACCTCAAAATAATTATCTCCAATAAAAAAGGTGAGATTAAATGAAGATGTTTCATTTCCATCATGAGCATACCTCGCATATCTTTGAAGTGAACTTTCATTATAAATTAACAATATTAAAGAGAAAGAGAACAAAAGAGTGAATGCTATTTGAAGCCATTTTGTAAAGAAATGCTTCATAATAAAAAAAATAGGAGTATAAAATATATTATATATACTAATAACCAAAAAAAAGAATAATAATTGAAACAGTATTGTCTTTAAACTTTCTTCATTAATTTCATAATTAAACTTACACCTCCAATTATAAAGACCATAAACGCCATAAAACAAGAGTCCAAAAACTATAATTATTTCAGAGATAATAAACTGCTTAAAAATCATTTTCATTTTTTCCATACTCTTTTCATTTTAATTGTATAAGTCAAAAAATCATCAAAAGGCTTATAACCATACTGATGTTGCAAAACCCATTGAGCCATAACTCCTGCTCTATAATTATACTCTGTTAAATTGGTAAATTCTGCATACTTTAAATCCTTAGTAAAATCACTTTCAGACACACCAAATTTATCACCATATTGTAGAATAACAACTGCGTCATAACCAATTTCACCTTTATTATCAATTGGAGTAAATTTTTTTACGGCTACTTTTGCCGTTTGTGTTCCACCAATACAAAATAACGATAGTCTTTCTTCATCAGGTCTTGTTATGATGTTCAAACTATCAACCCCGAAACTGGGAAAAGTTTCTACGTTTATTTTGTCTTTAAACCAAAAATAATCGAGTTTATCTTCAAGAAAATCACTATTGTTTTCTTTAATGATCGGTTTAGTCAATTTGTATTGAAAAACTTGATCTATTAATTTTATCATATTATCAATTACAATTTTACCACCCTCTGTTTGATAAATTGCATCTGCAATTACTTTAGTCTTATAATATTCTTTTCCCTTTTTTTCAAAGAAGTTATTTACCAAATCCTCTCCAGCTTGTTCATAAAGGGTTCTTTTCTCAGAAAAATATAACGACTGTAAGTCTTCTATTGTATTAAAGTAGCCTTTTATTTTATTTAAAAAAAAGTCTTTAATGAATTTTTCTGAGACATTACTTAAGACACCATTCTTGATTAACTCTGGCATAAGTAATTTTTTCTTATCAAGCTTTAAAAGTTCCTTATCAAATTCATCACTTAAATCATTACTCAATGGTTTAAAATGATCCTTATATAAATCATTTTCATAATTATTCCAAAGCGTGGCAACTTCCTTAAAAATTTTCTCAGCATTTTCGTTTGAAGGAACTAAATTAGTATGAACCCTTTGATCTTCCTTATCTTCCCTTACAATTGTTCGGTCATTATCGATTAAAATTGGCATCCCTACCTTTATCTCATTGATATCAGAGGCAATGACAGATAAATCATTGGGTAAAGGAAGTTTAAATGTTTTTTCATTTATAGTGAATAATTGTTTTTCTTTACTAGTTGACGCTCTCAACAAACCCGAACAACTTCTACAACCACTAAATTTTCCAATTGATTTTCCATTTACAAAATATTCACAATCTGTATTAGCATAAACTTTAGTCCCTTCATTATTTGAATATGAAAAACCATCAAATTTGATTCTAAGTTTGCCATAAGCATCATAAGCCTTATATCCTTTCTTATCTATTGTTTTTTTCTCATCTGTTGATAAAGGATAAAAAAGTTGTCCAGTTTCAATATTTTCAATAATCGCTAATTGACCAATGTGCCCTTCAGTTATACCTACAAAAGCATATGGTCTGTAATTTGATTTTAAAACAATTTTAACATTATCTAAATTAAAATAGGTTACTCCTACCTCATGCTTATAGACTTTGCTAACACAAACATAGTCGAGTTCTGTTATTTTATAAGCATATCCCGCATCTGACAAATTATTATTTGTTACATCTCTTACCCTAACATTCGAAGTGCTCTTAATTTCATCAATAGCTTTAAATTTTGATTGTTGTTGATCATATAGAAATTCCTGAAGAGTAGTACTAATAATTTTATCTGTCCACAAATTTTTTATTTGCACTTTTACCCTTATATCATTAATTAGAAATTTAGATTGTGTAGAATAATAAGTTCTACTTATGGGAGAAGTAATTTTAGCTGTTATATTTCTAGTTATAGGATCATAAACTCCAGTTGCAACTTTGTTATCTAATGTCACTAAGACTTGTTGAGATTTTGGGTCAAAATCTGTTGGTTCAACTATAATTATGAAATCATCATTATCTGGAGAGAGCTTGATTGGAGTTATTTTCTTTGTCATAGTAATAAAGATAAAAAACTTTTGCCGCCTTTTCAGACGGCAAAAGAATTAAATAATAAATGATTAAACTATTTTTTCAATCTTTAAATCAACTTCTATTTCTTGGTCTTCGACCAAAGTAATAGTTTGATTCTTCTCTCCTGAAATAACAGTATATTCATCTTCAGGAAAAACATTAGTGGCATCTAATATCAAATCATAACTACCTGAAGGAATGTTTTTCAATTCCCACTCACCATCTTCATTAGTCAAAGTTACATCCTGAACTAAACCGGCCAATGTTTTTAACATAACTCTTGAAATTAAACCTTCATTACCGGTTATTTTACCAAAGAGCCTAGCCGTTCCCGATGAACCGTTAATCTGGGAATTGTTCAATAAAAAGTTATCTCCGCAAGGTACTTCTTCAGGGTTTTCAAAATCCCGCAAATCTTCACAATTACAAGGCAAAGCTTTTTCAACTTCTAAACCTATGCTGTTGGCTTGTAAGATAGTTAGTGAGGTTGGCACTCTTGTTGCCCAAGCCAATCCTTCTTTTTTTCCCTCAGGCTCACGAAGTTCATCAATTATAGCTAAGAAAAGTTTATCTTCTATTACAGGTACTTCTCCACCATTCCAGATTTTACCGGTTTGCAAATAGAAGCGAACTGCTTCCTCAAAACCGGGTCTAACCGTTACTATAGCTCTAGCCATACCGCTCTGCATAAAACTACGGAACAAAGGATCGTCCGATTCATTGTATTGATACATTTTTTGCCATTCAGTACGTTTAGCCCAATAAAATGGATAGAAATAATACGACATGATATCCCACTCAAAGGCTTGCTCCATAAACTTTACAAATGCACCATAGTCATCTAAATTACTATCAACTTTCACTTCATAACTACCGAAACTAGCTCCTCCATTGGTCATATCTTTACCATAAGTCCTCATAGCAGTTGCACTTTGGTCTATCAAATACGAAATACAGTTTTTACGTAATACGACATTCATCATCTGACGGAAAAATGCCGGATTTGTATCCGCATTAGCAGTGGCTTTTTCTTTTTCTTCAGCAAGTTTGTCGTTGTAAGCTGCTAAAGCTTCTTCATAGCCATCAATAATCGCCTTAAAGGTTTCTTGTTGCCATTTCATCCTCGCCTCAGAAGTTAATTCACATTTGATACTGTAACTTACTGACCCTGTATGGTAATTGTAATATTGTAAAGAAATAGGTACTTCATCTTTAAAACCACTAAGAGGCTGATAATTACCACTATCAACAACACCTCTTATACCATAACGGATATAAACTCCCGGTGTGGTTTGTTGATTAGGCCCAGGATTTGAAACACTACTTGAACTAGCTATATCATAGGAGCCGTTTCCAAAAAGAGCACTAATATTGTGCCTGTCTCCATGATCTCCATCATAGTTTCCGGCTATCAAAACTTTACCTCCAACTGCTTTATATCTGCTATCAATCTTAATGCTGTCACTTTTTGAAACACTTTCATCATCAGTCGTTTTCTCTATAGCAATTGTTTTACCAACATATATTTCTTCAAGTGGCTTTGGCTCAAACTCAACGTTATACATCCCAGCCCATTTTTCAACGGTTTCCTCTGTAATTTTACTGTAGTCACTCAAGTTCATTCCATCAGCATGGTAAGTTCTGGGATCAATAGGTTCAGTCAATATCCCTGATGGTGTAAAATCATAAGCCCCTTCCATTCCTAACTTATGTAACTTAGCCGGTTCTGGAATCATAAATTCAAACATCAAGCGCTTTCCATAGTTTACAACTTGATTTTTATAAATCTTGTCGACCCATCTATAAACACCAACTACATGTTTGTCTCCTTTACGATTATCAAATTCATGTATATTGGACTCTTCAAACTCCTCAACAATTTTCTTTATACGCTCTTCTGTAATTTTATTAGTCAGTCTTTCAGTTGCTTTTTGAACAATCTCTTTGGCATTAGTTATAGCCTGACGCGTATTTTGTTCTCTTGTTGAGTGAGTTGCAAAACCAGCCGTCGCACTTAAATCCCAACGCGCTCCTCTAACTTTGAATTGTGTAGAGGCATTCAAATCCATACTTTGTTGTATCAATTTTGAAACTTCATTTTGCATTTCATAGCGTTCAGTTGTAGCTGTATCAGTAATGCTCTCTCTTTCTTGCTCTGATTTTTCAGTTAAAGTGTCTTCGGTTCTGGTTAATCTTCTTGTAGATTTTTCCCTTCTCTCTCTGGCCATAACATTTTCTATATGCGCTACTTCACCTTCCACATAGCAGTGCACAGTTTGCTCTACAACTTTGTAATCAGCGATTCCTAATTGTTTGAATCCATGACCAGAAGGAATAAACAAAGTTGTATTATCACTTGAACCAATAGTTGAACCCGAATCACTCTTACAATCTCCTTTTAGAGGTCCTTTAACGCAGGTAGCTCCGTCAAAACCTCCTTCAATTAAGAATGTCTTCACACAGCCGTTTGAAAATGTAATATTTCCCTCAAGTGAAGTTAATTTGGTAAAATTTGCGGGGCTAATACCATCATTAAAAATATTAGTAATAGAAACACTTTGATTTACCGGGATAACAGGAAAAGGATTAGGTGAACCATTAGTGTTACTTGTAGCATCTGAAAATTTTGCTGTACAATAAAAATTAGCAACTTGCCACGAATTATCCGGCACATCAAATGTCAAATCAAAATTAACATACCCAGCTGTTAAGGTTTTATAACATAAATTAAAAAAGAAAGGACTTGTTGTTCTTGAAGTCATTGGCACCAAAACCCCTCCATAACTAAAATAATTTGGTGTTTTCAAGGATGTCGAATCGCTGATGACTTTTTTCTGTTGACCTAATAACTCTTCAGTCAATTGAATGATTTCCGAAAAAGTATCGTATGAAGTTATTGTTCCTTCTAATGACTCTCCAAGTTTTTTGGCTCTTTCGTTATCTTTATCCAATCCAACTATTTCCATCAACGTATCAAAACTCATAGGAGTTAGGTGTTTTTGAAGAAATGGTATATCTAATTCATCCTGAAAATTAAATTCAAATGGGGCTAATTCGGGATGAGGAGTGTATTTTGGCTTTTCGCAGGGATTGTTTGGATCATATGGAATTTCAGGATTCCTAACAGTACAAAAACTTCTTTTGGCCTCCTCAACTTCATTAGTATAATCATCCCACAAGGTTTTGTTCGTTAAATCATATTCTTTTTTTCTAGCTTTATATTCTATATCATATTGTTTTCGGTATTTCTTTTCTACTCCAAGTATTTCTTTTGCAAGGCTATTATAACGTTCAATATAAATTGTGCCATATGCTTTTCTTTGGGTTTTAGCCATTTCCGCATCAGGATAGCTTGGCTTATATTCTTCATCTTTGGCTTTCTTACCTGCAACACCAGACGCACCATCTATATCACCAAACAAACTTTTTGGTAGTACAACAGTAGCATTCATTAAATCTTTGATTACCTCAGGTTTGTCTTTAAAATGTTCTAAAAGATTGTTTGCTACCAAAACTTGGATAATTGCCTCCTTTATATAAAAGTCTTTTTGAGTTATAACTTGATAAAATAAATTATCCCACAATCTTGCATAAGAGTCAGAATTTGTATCGAGTTTTGTCACTAATGTAAGCCAACTGTCTAAAGTTTCTTTGTCATAATTTGCAGAGTTTCGTGCAATCCAAACTGCAAATCTGAACAAATCAGGATTTAAATCACTAACATCCGTTTCTTCGTCAAAAGCAGTAAAAGTTGACGATGCAAGCTGCATGGCCTCCCATTTAGTTTTGTCAACTGGTCTTTCTTCAACAGCAGTGTCAAAATCTCCTTTTATTACATCAAGAGCTCGAAAAACAAAATGCTTTTCCTTATCGTTCTCATTTGACAATTCAGGTGCTCTCATTGTAACAAAACTAAAGAGCGTGTTTTTAATTTCTGTACTCATAAATATTTGATTATTGATTTTAAATGTTTAATTGTGCCTAAACAAACTCCCCGGTTTGAGCATTGTATTTTTTATTAAAAAGTCCCTGATCTTTCAAACTTCTAATATTATTTCTAACTGTTGTTATTCTTGATTGATAGTTAGTACTTCCTATCGAGCATAGGTTATTAAAAGCTTTTACATAGTTCCCATTGGTATTAAGGGCATTGGCAATTCTATCATTACTGGAACGTCCTTGATGTCGAATATCACATATCATTAAGCACACATCTGCAGGTACATTATTCAAACCAAATCGCTTATGATATTCTTTCATGTTCCCTTTAAAATGGGCAACTGCTGTTTCCACTTGTAAATTCCTATGTTTAATATCATTTGTTGCCCAATGGACCAAGCGTGCTGAACAAATCAGCTCTTGGTTTTCAACTTCATTTAAAGTTGGATTTAAATAGTCCATCAGTGCTTGTGTTGAAGAATTATTCTCTAATTGTGAAAGTGAGCCATTAGTGGATTGATAATGTATTCTTTCATCCTTTAAAAGTAGTCTCGGAAAATAATCCTTAGCGTTTGGTAATTTCAGCAACTTTTTCATAAAAACAACAAAGTCACCGTTTGGCACATGGGCTGCATACTGCATAAAACTAAATGTGAACTTTGCTCGATCATAAGTATTCAAGCACTTAAACGAACCTTTACTCTCAGCCATAGCCGTTGGATAAATGAAGTATGACCAAAATCCATATTGTAGAAAATGCTCAGGCCTATAAACTTGTCCGTCAGATACACTTGTATTGAATAAACCATAATTCCCTTCATAAGATGTCTTGTAACCAAAAATAAACTTTGGTTCGTTGCTATTGTTTAGTTTTGCACTGTAAGCAGTTCTACCATTAGATAGCACACTACTTGATATAGAAAAATCATGAGCCATAATCTATTTTGTATTAGTTTATTTTTCAATAAAACTAAATCTAATGCTTATGGCAAACAATACGTATAAACACGTAATCTTAAAATGAATCTGATTAATCCTTTGATTTAATCAGAAGGCCAGTATGATAGCTTTTATGAATCAGAAATATCTTCAAAAATGGTTTTTCTTAACAATGATATTGTTTGTGTTTGGTTTTGATTCCAATAACTGGTGTGTGAACCACAAGGAAGTTTTCTTTCTACAAAACCTCCGTTAGGCTGAAACTCATAATTTTTAATACCATCACCAAAATAAAAGTTCAATTCACCACCCACATAGTCGTTAGTAAAATAAATGTTACTCCAACGAATAAATGAAAACTGTGAAGAATGATTAATAATTCTCATCCTAACTGATTCACCCTCCTTTGTTAAAACATCATCAGCATACGAAATTGCTCTAGCATAGTCTTTTACTATTGCTTCGCCTTCGAGCTTAACTTCAATTTTAGGTGGATTAAGAGGAAGCTCTCGGTAATTAGTGCGCCTATCAAACTCATCAAAATTCTTGGCCATAATAAAAGCACCATGACACAAAGGGCTACCTATTGTTATAAAATCACTTATCAACCAAGGGTTGTTTAGAGTTTTTATCTCGTCATAAAGCAATTTTTGTAAACTATTATATGCAGTAATAGGAAACTTTACTTCATCTTTATTACGATGATAATCAGCAATCAGATTACTCATTTCATTCAGTATGGGTTGTAACACAGGAGCCTTATCTGGAGCATAGCTATAAATATAATCATGCCATAAATTGGTTATTATATCATATCCTACAACGCTACCTAAGCTATGACCAACAATAACGATTCTACGGTATAATGGATTTCCTTTCTTATCTTTTTTCTCGTGAAGTTTCTTCAACAAGTCCACTCCCTTTTGTCTAATCTTATAACGAGAATCTATGTTTTGAGGAGATGGTGTTAAATAACGTACCGCATCCCCAACAGTTTCTGCAACCTTAATATTAATTCTCGGTAGAATAAATCTTGATGTTAAAAAAGTCAAAATAGTAAAGATACCTGTATTCCAAGCCGAAAAACCGTCTTTAGAACTTTTGTAAATATCACTAGCTAAAATGGCTGTAAACAAAACAAGCAAAGCAAAGGCAAAAATTCGAACTTTAATCACTAACGTTCTAGCCCTTGCCGAAGGCTTTCTTACAAACAACAAAACTCGTAACCATTCAACTAAAGCCGAACTACTTGGCTCAGTCACTAGGTTGGCCCAATAAAACTCAAAAAAATCAGTTTTTTTGTTTGATAAACTTAGCCTTCGAGTTTCAAAAAAATTAGCTTCCCTGTCGGGACTGCTGTAAAGAATGTCCTCATCATCTTTAATATTTTCTACAAACTCTCTTGCAGTATCCATAGGAAACTGATTTCCTATACCATGTATTATAACAACTGCTTGTTTTTGTTTATGCTTTTTTTTCATATCAGTAAAAATTAGGGTTTACAACAGATATAACCTTTAATACCTTGCTCTCCACAAATTGAAAGGAAAGAAGATAAAAACCACAGTATTTGTATTACTTCATTTCTTTCAGGGAAGGCTAAACCATCTCTTAAGTCTTCTAACTTCTGTTGTAATCCGGTTTTCGAAATAAAATTTATAACCAAGAAAATTTCCCTATTCAGATTAGGATTTTTTATTGTTTCACTAAATTGATTGATAAAATCATTTACAGTATCCCCTTTCCGCAACCTTGTAATTTGAGTTGATGTACCATCTGAAGCAATATAATGATTGCCCCAAATTACTCGCTTGGAATCAAGTTGATAATCTCTTGGCGTTAAATTGGAAATATTTTTTAAGGCTTGTCCAACAACATCTTGAAAAGATGACGCTGAATATCCTGTTTCTTTGTATTTAGAATGCAAAAAAGTTATTTTATCGGGTGTTATTCCAATATGATCTGCCCATTCTTTACCTAAATCATCGCATAAAAAGAAGTCAAAATCATCAATAAAGGTATCTTCAACAAATCTAAATTCAGATTGAGTAGTAAATTCAGTAGCAGTTGGCAAAAAGGAGCCTTTCTCACTGTTTACATTAATCAGTGCAGGGTAAGGAATAAAAGCATCTAGAAAATAATTGATATTCCCCAACAATCTATTGTCGAGAAATAATTTTCTATTAGTGTATACCAATTCTAATTGGTCAAAATTAACAATGAACTGATTAGATGTATTAATATATTCTGTAATGCTCCGTAGGTGCCCGGTATCGGTAACCAATTTTACATTTTGCAACTTTCTTGAGTAAATTGTTATTGACTTTGCATTGATTCGGATTTCCAAATCATCAGTCAGCGAAGTTTGAGCAATATAACAAACTCCACCATCATCATCTGTGCGCGGAGCTACTTGAAGAAGTCTTTCAAATTCGGACAGATAATCAAAAATATTGATAGACCGCTCTCCAGCATCGTTAACAATTAAACATCCTGTAATACGATGACTGTCAAAATCTTCATAGAGTTTATTAAATAAAAAAAGTATCGCTATAGGAACCAAAGTATCTTTCTCTCGTTCAAAACTAATAGGCTGCGCAAAGACATTAAGAAATGTATTCTGAGGAACATAACTTTCTACCTTATCAATTACTGCTTTTGACCAACCAAAAAAAGCATCCAGATAATTTTTTGAGCCAAACTTATTAATGCGTGATGTATTTAGAGATAAAGCAACTTTCTCAGAACCTGTTTTTAAACGCATATTATCAACTATATAATTACCCGCTCCTACTGTTGAAAAATTCTCCTTTAAATCATTTGACTCCATCGTTTTACTCCTTATTGCCTTATCTGATATACTCATATTCTTCAATCCAAATTTTTCAAACATAGTAGAATCTTCTATGAATAAGGTCGACAAAATTTCATAATCCAATGGATCAAGTAACTTAAAAAAGTCCGCCATTCCTGAAATATTCTTCTTGGTTACAACTATGTAATTCTCAAACTCAACCAAAATTAGATATGCTAATTTTGTTTCTATCCAACCGGGAATATATTCATCAATGAAGCTGGGAACACTTTCAAATTTAAAAACACAAATAGAATAATGGATTTGAGTCCCGTCAACAACAAAATCCAAATAAGGCTCATTGAGTAAATAATTACCTTCACGCTCAGTCTTCTTTGATATATGGGCAAATAGTTGTTTTACCCTCGACTTACTTAGTGAAAAACCTTCCGGTTTTTTAAAGATATAGGCATTTTCATTTAAAAGTAAATGATCTTCCATTTTGATGTTTTTTCTCTAAAAATATAGATCAAAAACTATGGTTACAATACGTGTAAACACGTAATTTAACTTCCAAGACTACACTTCGTCTAAAGAGATAAATTTATTCTTTAATGCAAATAGTATGGCCCCTATGAAGTTTTTAGAATTTGCCTTTTCCATTATATGATTCCTATGCTTTTCAACTGTTCTCACACTTATGAACAAATTAGAGGCTATTTGCTTACTACTAAATTCTCTACAGGAAAGAAGTAAAATTTCAATTTCTCGTTTACTGAAATTTTTATTATCATTAGAACTAAAAAAATGTCCTGTTACTTTTTTTTCCCACAATATAGCTTCTCTTATAACAGCAGATAGTTCTAAATCAAAATAGTAGTCTTTTTCAATAACACTCTTAATAGCTATTTCTAACTGATCCGGCGGTGAATTTTTAGTAAAAAAACCATTTGCTCCGAGTTCCATAACCTTGTGCACGGCCTCTTTGGTAGTAAGTTGCGACACTATAACTATCTTAACTTTGGGATGATTAACCCTTAATTGCCTACATAGTTCATAACCGTCCATCAATGGCATTTGTAAATCCAACAAAGCAACATCTAATTTTGAATTATCCAAAAAAGCGAGTAATTCTTTCCCATCATCAGTATCAAACACTGTTTGTATTTCTTCAAAAGAATTTAACAGCAGTGAAAGACTTTTTCTAAAAAGTTGGTGATCATCAACAATAGCAACACTTATCATAAATTAATTATTAAATAAATGTAAAACAAAATGATTACCATCATTAACTTTCTCTTGTTTCAATTCACCTTTTAATACTTTAAGGTAGTAAGCCAGATTCAAAAAAATATTATCATCAGATAATGAATCCTCTAAATTATAATTTACAGAATTGCCATTGTCTTTAATTTCAATTTTATTTTTTGATGTTACGTATAATACAAGATCGGTTATTTCAACCTCGTTAATTGCATAATTGCAAAACATTTCGATGATCTTATATAGTGAATACAACTCCTCATCTGGTAAGACAAAATTTTGCAAACTAGTTACAATAGAAAAATGTTTAGCCGATGATTGGTTAATTCTTTCAAAATAAAACTTAATTACCTTCATAAAATCTCCGGAATCCAAAAATGGTGGCGCTAAATCATATGACAAAGATCTCAAATTCAAAACTGAATTGTTTAATGTAATTTTTAAATTGTTTTGAATCGCTATTTTCTCATTCTCATCATGGAGGCGTTCCAAAAGATAATAGAAGTTTTTGATAGCAATCAAATCTCCTTGAATCTTATCATGAATTAAACTCGCTATCTTTTCATTTTCTCTTCTTTGAGTACGATTTGAATGTGCAAGAGCTTTATCTGCTTTTTTTATTTTGTCACAGAGTTGCTTGTTTTTATAAAAAACGAACAATGTTATTGAAAACAGGATTAACAAACCTAAACTTAGAAAAAATAGAACCATTAACCTTCTTAAAATTTAAAATCAATTGTCGCATGTTGCTGGAAAACTAATTTATAAGTAAAAAAATCAATATAAAATAAGTATAAATACGTATTTAATTTTTGCTTATTGCCTAAATGTAGTAAAAATATCCACATTTGAATAGTGCTTCAAGAGCAAAACGAATAATTTTAACAAGCTATACTATTTTAATCTTGCTATTTTACTTACAAGTAAAATAATATTCAATATGGTTAAATCTTAGTAATTACGTATTTTCAAGTATTTCTAAAATCATTGGTTATAAATAAATTTGATATTATTGAAGTGTTGTAAGTTTTGCAAATAAAATAATAGCAGAGCGAAACTTATTTAACTATCCCCCCAATCTTGCAGCAAGCCTGATTCTGAAACACCCAAATCATTGATTAAATTTTTCAAAGTTGAAATTAAACTTTGGAATCAAAATAGTTTATCAATAATCAAAATAAATTAAAACTAATCATCATGATAAATTCTCCCGTTTTAGATACCGCTATTGGCTTAGTTTTTATTTTCCTGCTCTATAGTTTATTGACAACTTCCATTAATGAAGCAATAGCAACATTATTCAGTTTAAGAGCCAGAATGCTTAAAAAAGGGATAATTGAAGGGATGCTGACCGACTCAAAAAGAGAAAAATGGATAGTAGATAGTACAATTAAAGCCGTTTGGAATCCAATAAAAGAGTTGTTCTATTTGATTGTAGGTTTCAGACCCAAGGAAAAGCCATCATTAGGTCAAAATTTTTACAATCATCCAATAATAAAAAATTATGGATCAAACGACCGATTCACATTACCATCATATATCCCTAAAGAAAATTTTTCAACCATATTGATTGAAGTTTTAAAAAGCTACTATGAAGAATATGAATCGGATATTGAAGTTTATGTTGCAAATGATTTGAAAGATAAAGTTGATTTAACAACTGCAACTAGTATTACTCAAATTGCTTATCTGATAAAATATCTTAAAAGCATTAACAACAAAAAAAATATTTCACCTCAACAACAACTAATAAATGAAAAGAAAAAAGAACAGTTCAAAGCAAAAGGAATTCATATAGACAGTGAGACAATTGATATTTTGGCTTTGCATCTTGAAAAAAGTTATCAAAATTTAGCAGAATTTGAGCAAAAACTTCAAGGTTGGTTTGATGACAGCATGCATAGAGTAAGTGGATGGTACAAAAGACAAACACAATTCATATTATTTTTTCTTGGTCTTACAATAGCTATAACATTTAATGTTGATATAATCGATATAGCTGGGAAACTCAGCACAGATAAAGACGCTAGAGACAAATTAGTTGAGATGGCTATAAAAGAAACCGATGAGTTAAAAAACAACCCTTTAATAAAACAAAAACAAACTGAAGTCATTAGTCTGGAAGCAGAAAAGAAAGCTGCCAAAGATGATATTGAAAAAAATGAAGTTAGTGAAAAAATAAAAATAAAAAAATCAGAACTGGACACCATCTTAGAGGACATCAATGACAAAAAATTAAAAATTGAAAAAATGTTAAAAGGTAATATCAGCGACGCTAATAATCTTTTATCACTTGGCTGGGGAGACTATGGTATGAGAAAAGACAGTGCTCATATTGCAAATAAATATTCCTGTGAATTAAAGCCACTCATCTCAGAGGCTAGAAAACAATTAAAACCAAAACTAAAACCCGAAAACATTAAAGATTCAACTCGAATCTATAATAGGGCTGCAATGTTGACCCTTTATGACAAACATTGGATACGCTTTAAAGTAGGTCACATTTTAGAATCATCACTAAGTGGGAAGAAAATATTGGGGTTTTTACTTTTAGGGTTTGGAGTATGCCTTGGAGCTCCTTTTTGGTTTGACTTATTGCAAAAACTAATCAAAATCAGATCGGCAGGTAAAAAAGAAAATGGTGATAACAATCATACTGAATCAGCAGCACAGCCTGTTCAAGTAACAGTAAATAATAATACTAACCCTCAGCCTGTTGGATAGCCATGACAAAATATAAAGTAAAAGTGCCTTGGCTCAATGTAAGGAGGTATCCTGTAGCGGATTTCAAAATCGACAACATCATTACTGTTGTTCCGAGAGGACTAATTATAGATGTTGAGGAAGTAACAGAATATCCTAATCCTCATCTCGGAAAATGGTTTAAGGATAGTAAAAATCAGTATTACAATGAGATTGGGCTAGAATTGTTTAGCGATACTCAACTGGTACAACCAATAACAATTGATTTTAATCCTTCTGTTAATCATTGGTGGATAACCGATTATGGGATAGACAAGATTTGGGAGAAAACCAAAGGGGCAGGTGTCAAAATTGCAGTAATTGATTCGGGGTTTGATTATAATCATTCAAATGTGCAAAACAAAAAGAACATCTGGTATTACGATGTTGTAAACAATACAGATGACAGAAGCAGTTGCTTTGACAAAAACTATTATCATGGTACACAATGTGCTGGAATAATATCTTCCCATGGTCCGGATGTATTTGGCGTTGCTCCTGATGCTGACCTTTTGATAATCAAAGCCACTGAAAACGGTAGCCTGAATCCTGATAAAATGATTTTAGCTTTAAAAAAAGCAATCGAATTAAAGGCTGATATTATTTCTGTAAGTTATGGTTACAAAATAGCTAACAAAAATAGCGCACATTACATTGAATTTTTAGATGTAATAAAGGAAGCAAATAGTAAAAATATTTTAATCGTTGCTGCTGTAGGGAATAACGCCACTACCAATCCTGTCTCTGAAAAATACCCTGCTTCCTTTATTTACAGTTTATCAGTTGGCTCAGTTACTCAGGAAAAAAAATTATGTAACTACAATTTAAATGAGAATATTGACCTGTTAGCTCCGGGTAAAAAAATATCTGTGCTCAATCCGGATAACACCATAGTTACTGCTGACGGCACAAGCCTTTCTACTCCATTTGTGGCTGGAATCTGTGCCTTGTACCTATCCTTAAATAAAGGTCAAAGTATTGATTTTCTTAAAAACACATTAAAAAATGACTCAGAAAATCAATTAGAAATAAAGTCTGAAGTCAGCAAACTAACAAGCATTACTATACCTAATTTAGGAATTATAAATCTTAAGAATTTATTTAAAATCTAAAACACCAGCCATGAAAAAAATCGCTTTTATCTTATTACTCCTCTTGTTCCCTAAAGCCTATAGCCAAATTGCCTATAATGATGCCGTAGAACTCCGATCAATGGTGGTCAATGGAAAGTTTGATATTAGTGGGACTAACGAAAGTAAGTTGGTTGCTATTTTAAGTAATTACGTAAACAAAACTGAAAATGATAAATATAATTTAGACGATATAAAGAGTGAAATAGGTGAACCATTAGACCCTAAAAATCCATATCTGTCACAATTCATGCCTAATAATGGCCAAACAATAGCTAATGTAACTGGAATTAAATCTTTCTTGGGTTCGGTTGGCAACACTCCTGTAACCAACTTTGCCGACGGTCTGGCAAAATTTCTGGTAAACCGTACAAAAAAAGAACTACAAGCAGCTTTTTTTGACCGATTCATTGAGGATTTAAAGAAGGATGAATTTAAAGATATCCAAACACTGTTTCCTGCCACTTTCCTTGTAGTAAAACGGCTGCCGATTGATGTTTACAATTATGCACCATATATACTGGAACTTCGCGAAGCTTTTGGAAAAGATTTACAGGTAATTTTACCCAATATCGAATATGTAATTAAAAATGGAAAATTCAGGGATTTTTTTAACAATCATCTCGAATTAAAATCAGTAAGCCTTACAGCCCTTTACTTTGGAAATGGTTTGTTAAATAAAAAACATATTGGGCTGTTATTGGAAGAATATAAAACAACTGATGATAAATATGCCTTTACCACAGATATCAAAAGTGATGAAAATTCAATAAAAAACGGGGCTATCTTATTTATTCAAGAGATTTCTAAATCATTAAAAACATATGTACCAGGGGCTAATGATTACTGGGTTCCGGCAGATGAAATTTTAGATATGATAAACAATTCCGACCCTACTCTTTTAACAATATATTTAGGATTGGTATATCAAAAGGTGAACCCGATTAAAATAAAAGAATCCGGAACCTTGACATATGGAGATTTAATTAAAAATATGAGCGAAGCAAAAGAGTTTATCGAAACCATTGTGGAGCAAATTAAAATAAGCCAAGAAGAGCTAAATGCTATCAGGCTTAAAACAACAATAGAAATAACCTTAGATGACTATATAAAATATTTGGATGCTTCGGTTAGAGTTTTACGAATATTCAGTGACAGTAACTTAGTCAAAAACTACATCAGTAGTCTGCCAGATAGCGACATGCAAAGGAAAAAAATAGAACTTTTTTGGAAACAATACGATTCTATTTTAGAGGGAGTTAACGCTACTTACTCGATATACGTAAATGCAAAGCAAAAAAATTACAGTTTAGTTGTCTCTAATGTTAGGACTTTATACCAAATGAGATATAATTCAAAAGTTTTAACAGATAATGAGCAAATCGAAAAGATCAATAAGGTTATTTCTTTTCTGATAGAAAAAGGCCAGTTTATTTCAAGTGTAGCCGAAGCAAAAAGCTCGGAAGAAGTTTATAATGCTATCGACAAATTCGCAGCTCCTGTAGGAAGTTCACGCACTAAACGTCTAAGTAAATCCAATATTGCACTAAATGCATATTGCGGACTTTTCTTAGGACATGAGCAACTACAAAAAATTGATGATAACCACATTTTTAATACCTATGGAATAACAGCTCCTATTGGTATCTCTATAAGTCAAGGACACAGAATTTTTCCTTGGCCTTTAAATCAAATTGGAAAATCTCGTGAACAAGGTTGGTCTTCAACATGGTTTATTTCATTAATTGACATAGGTGCTATAGCTGCATATCGCTTTACAAACACTACGGCAGAGCAGGTACCAACTATCGAATTAAAAGACATCGTTTCTCCAGGACTATTTTGGTCTCTCGGCATTCCAAAAACGCCACTTTCACTAAATTTTGGGGCTCAAATTGGGCCTAATCTCAGAAAAGTAAATGACAACATTAATGACTACAGTAATACAACTTATATCAGATATAGTTTCTCAATCGTTGTTGATATACCTCTATTAAATTTACACACTAATTCTAACTAACTATGGATGAAAAAGAGAATAACTTTCACGATAAAAGTACCGAAGAATTAGATAGGCTGAAAAAAATTGCAGATCTCAAAAATGCTGATGACATTGGACTGTCTAAATTTGAAAAATTTATTAAAAGAAGAATAGTACCGATTTTCATACCCTTACTAACTTTATCAGCAACGGTTACATTCTTTACACTAAATTTTTATGACGGAGAAAAAAAGAAAGCAATAGAAAGATATAATAGTGAACTCGAGTTAGTAAAAATGGTTTGGGATGATGTAAATGAAGACACACTACCACATTCCACAAAATATTACAAGTCTATTGAATTTTTGAAACAAATGTTCAAAGCAAACCGTTCTACACTAAAAGAAGACGAAGAATACATTGGAATAGATTCACTTCATCGTCCAATAGCGCTTTTACAATCAATTAATGCCGATCTTAACAATAGCATCAAAAACACTACAAAAAATAATGATAAAAACTTAATTGTAGAAAAAAAGCTTGAAAAATTTAATAGCTCCACTAGTAAAGATCCTGTAGTACTAACCTCAGATAATAATGTTAAAGCAATCAGTCCTGTTATCAAACAAAAAACAAAAATAAATGATGCTTTGAATAGTGTCCCTGAGGTTACCAATAACTATAAAATTTACCTCCAATACAGCGACAAAACAAATATTGAAAAAGTAGAATTTTTAGCTTCTCAATTAAAAGACTATTATGTCCTTGCCCCATTAGATTATGTCGTTAACAATTCAGGATACCTCAATGAAATCAGATATTATAAGGAGACTGATTTGCCTGAAGCTAAAAAACTTGAACAGATTCTTAAAAATTCAACTGGTCAGGATTTTCAGTTGAAAAATATCAATTACAATAAAGGAACCGGGAAAATAATGGAGGTGTGGTATAACAATACTATTCCCAACATACCTACATTAGAAAAAAGTAAGCTTCCTATTATAGATAGTAAAGATAACAACTATAAAATAATATATGAGGGTAATCATTATGCAGCTAAAGGATATTCAAACAGTATAATTAATGGTATAGACATTTACATTGAAGGCTATAATAACGATACAGCTACATTATCCGTAAACGGAAAAAAAGACTTGATTTTACAAATTAATAAAGGAAAATCAGCAGTACTCGAATATGGTAGATATAAAATCACCATAAAGATAAATGACTACAAAAGAAATTATACTATAAGAAAAGTGGTATTATACAGTGTTGTCATACAAGAGAAGATAAATTGATTTATCATTAAACAATCCTATTGCTTACCAACAGTAATCAGATTCCAACCCAACAAAAAAATTACCGTCACAGTTTTTGTCCCCTCCTGCATCAAGCACATTGCCTGTCGGCTTCAAAATTCAACTTTCAAAACCACAATTCGGTTAGCCGCCAGGCAAAGAGCTTGCCCTCTCCACACAACAAAAACACGTACACTGCGTGACTTGCGCCGGTAATTTTTTCTCCCAAGCTTCTTTACATAATGTGGCGTTATGGCTCTAAAGAGCCCATAACAACATTATGTAAAAAAGCCGCGCACATTATCTTAACGAGAACCAATGGTGGCGGCTCTAGGACAACTTTTTTAAAACCGTCATCCTGAGCGCAGTCGAAGGACTCACACCACCCTGTTTTAAAAAAACCACCCTTCGCCGCCACCTTATCACCAATATCTTTTCAATTGAAATATTGCAGTCATCTGTTTTCTATTCACTTGCAGTGTAACTATTTTATCAGCTAACTGTTTAAATCGGTAGTATTAGCATTGCTTTTATAAGTGCCTTCACAAATAACATTAATGTCCACGTCCTAATTCATAATTTATAATTCATAATTAACCTTTAGGCACCTATAAAACCAAATTCCCCGGCAAGAGTATAATTTTTCATTTGCTCAGTACATTCATCTACATTGCTTTCCCGGCTGTCCAATGCACAGTTATTACAGGATACATTATCATAATATTGTCGAATGCAATCGTTTCACTTTTAGTATAGCATCTGCCATCCAAAAAGCAATCACAACTATCTCGTGTAGCAAATGAAAAATCTATACCCTTGCCCGCGCTACTGCCCAAAGCACTAGGTATGTTAATGCATTGCTTTTATAAGTGCCTATACGCATTCTTTACAACAACTCTGCTATAATCATATAGCGCTTTCTATTCACTACTCAAGGCACACATAAAACCAAATCCTAGGAAAGCGTATAAAATCCGTACCGGAATTTTATACCCTTTCCCGAACCTCCGTAGTATCACTACCTAAAAAATCTACACATCATAAATAGACTAAAATTGGTCAAAATAAAAATGAAAAAAAAGAGAGCAAATCTATGTTGCAGGTATTCAAAAAAGCAAGTTCAAGCCCTTTGGGTTTTGGCTAAAATCTCCACCCTACGGGTAGTATTTCATCCAAAAAACTGGCTTTTTTGAAACCTTCCACAAGGTCGTACGGCTTTCTTTTTTTCCCTTTTTTCTTTTGAAAAATTTGTGTGTGGGCAGGGTGCTAACCCGGAACCACCGCTTAACACAGGAACAGGAAGAAGTTAACTTTAATTCCGAAGCCATGACCAATTTTATCATCAAAACCCACAGACCAGGAACTAACTATTCAAAACCGCATTTGTTCATCCTAAACAAAGGACTAAACAGCGGCAAACCCCAAAAAGAGCCCTTTACAAACAGCTTTGTGATACTCTTCCAACATGAAGAGGACTGCGAAAACTTCTATTTTATTGCCTTCAGCTTATGGCAAACCAAATTCTGGCATCAATTCCTAATCGGCTCCGTAATACCATTTTTGCGCCTTCCGGATTTCAAAAATGAATTCACTCCAAGAGCAAAAACTATGATGGAAGAACACGAGCAGCACCAAAAAAATATAACCGCGCTGAAACTGCTCCAGCAAAAGGAAAAACAATTTCATGAGAATTTAATCCTTATAAATGATTTGCGGAAAGCTATTTTGTATCGGTACTGTAATAAATAAAAAAAGCCTGGTCTAACGACTAGGCTTTCTCATATCCGGTAAAGGTTACCAATCAAAACCGGACTATTGTTTTTTAGATTTTGTTACCCATTTAAGGAATAGAGAAACGGAAAAACTTACTGTTGCTCCAATCACCGCTAAGATAATTGTTTTTACAATATCTTCCGAGAGTATATTGGGCAAAATGCTCAAAACTGTTCCGGAAGCAGTTCCCGTTTTGATGGAAAGATTAGTCTCCATCACGAGGTTTATTGAGGTTTTTAGCCTTGTCATCCAGGGCTTGTCGAAGGACCTTGTCCTCAACAGTTATCTGACTGACTGCTGAAAGTACTCCGCCGGCTACGGCTGAATATCCGGCAATGGTAACAACTACGGCCGGCAAAGCTACCGGTGCAGCTATGATGCTGCCGCTTACGGCCAATAATGCCAAGCCAATGGTACGCAAAATCTTAAAAAACTTGGGGGTTGGGGCAGATGCCCTTTGAACTACATTCATGATTTTATGATTTAGTAGTGATTAGAATTTTTACGACTTGATTATCGGAAAGAACCGGATAAACCAAATCCTTAACTTTCGAAAATGCTTTTCTGGAATAATTTCCTTTTCCAATCCCGGTGTGCGTAGTAACAGGAGCAATACAACCTAATAATTCTTTTTTGGCATCATTGGCGCGATGAATCAAGATGTAATCTCTTCCCGGAACATTCACTAAATGCAAGTGCCATCCAAATTTTTTACTGAAACGCTTCTGTAAAATATATTCTCCTTCAGGAACACAAGAAATTCGCTTTTGGTTATCCAACCAGGGCAGCTCGATGGTATAGCAAATCAAATCGCCGTTCCATTCTAAAATCCCTTGCGTTCCCTCCGGAAAATAGGTTCTATGCAACACAAGAACCATTACACGCCACTGTCAACTTTCACAATCGCCAAAGGGTTGAATGCACCATTTTTCAATGGGTACATTTGACCATTGATTTCTTGGTAGAATTCAATACCCAAAGCCAAAAACAAGGGTTTAGTACTCGCCGGAGTAACCGCATTTGTTTGGTTGATGGCTGCTGTTGCAGTTGCGTCCCATGGCAAAATTGCCGTCTCAGAAGTTGCTACTACATAGGTTTCAGCTTCAAAATCAACTTCTGCACCGGCAGAAATAATTTTAAAGTGGGTGGTTCCACTTGGAGCAGCTATCATGTTGGCAGGCACAAAAGAGGCCAAATCAACTGTGATTTCACCGGAAACTCTGTCAATTGCGCCAACATACGGAGCATACAAACTGGTTCCTAATTTACCTCGGATATTGAATTCAAAACCGAATAACAATTCAGTTTCTCCATCAATAACGTTTCGTAATCCTCTATCGCTAATTGTGTCAGCTTGGATTACTTTCACCATTGCCTGGGTAAGTCTACTTACCATTCTGCTATCAGCAGAATTCAAAAGCAACGGTCTTAAAGCAGTTCTTAATAGCTTTCCGGCTTTTCCTGCTCTTCCAAACTCGGAACCATTTTCTCGCGTTCTCTGAAACGCAGGATCGCTCGCGATTCTGCTGGCATCAATGCCGCCTTTTTCGCGTGCCAAGTGTCCGTCTTGGGTTTTGTAAAAGGTAATATCCCCGATAGTACCTTTCAACTTAATTATGCCTTTCTGTCTGGCCATAACTACAAAATTTTAATTAATAACTAATGTTCAAACTCTGTCAATCTTAATCCTGTTGCAACACTTTCCGACTGATTCAAGAACAAAGTTTATACTTAAATAAACCATTTAAAACATCACACAATACAATCTGTCAACCATTGGAATAAATGACATAATTAAACTTAGAAGTCACCTAAAATCGGCTGCAAATCACCAAAAACGATTACTTAAAAACAAAAGGAATTATTTCTAACTTTAAACCTACTCAAAGGCATATCAAAGGCATGGATAAAGTATGAAATCACACAATAAGAGGTTGTGTATCTACCCAAAGGATATACAGCGTATTACAGGCAAAAGTTACAGGCAAAGTCTTAGACTATTGAACAAGATTAGAAATGACCTCAATAAGCTCGAAAATGAGTTTGTGAGCATAGAAGAATTTTGCATTTATACAGGGCTTAATTTTGAAAAAGTTCTAGAGTTAATTATTGATTAATTATCAATACTAATTCACTTATTAAACTTCTATCTATAATTTATTTTGTATATTTGATTATTAAGATTTGTCAAAAAAAGTTTGATTTTTTGAGGTTTAAAATCGAGACCCTAGAATTTAGTATTGCTGAATCCTTATTATTAAAGGCATAAAAGAGGAAATACAAATCCCTCTTTCTCCGCAAAGGAAAACCTTCAAGTTTACTTGAAGGTTTTCCTTTGCAAGGTTCCTCCACTGGGATCACCCAAGGTAATCCCTTAACTGATTTACTTCTATTTCCTTTGGCAGTCACTTAACTCGTATGAGCATTTTTTAAAAACAAAAAACCAACGCCTTTTTCAAAGGCGTTAAGGTTTTGCTTTGCAAGGTTCTCCCATCGGGATCACCATGGGTAATCCCTTAACTGATTTACTTCTATTTCCTTTGGCAGTCACTTAACTCGTATGAGCATTTTTTGGAAACAAAAAACCAACGCCTTTGAAAAAGGCGTCAAGGTTTTACTTTGCAAGGTTCTCCCACAGGGATCACCCAAGGTAATCCCTTTCTTTTGATAAGTGATGGTATCTTGTTCAGTCACTTATTTTTTGGAAACAAAAAACCAACGCCTTTTCAAAGGCGTTAAGGTTTTGCTTTGCAAGGTTCTCCCATCGGGATCACCATGGGTAATCCCCATTGTAATACTCAAAAGGTTAGCTTTATAATGAAGTGCCTCACAAAACAACTCAACGATAAAAACACCGTAAAACTCAATCCCGGTAGTTTTAAATTTGGCGCATCACTTTAGCCAATACTTCCGATTTTTTTCTTCGGGCTACTTCAAAAGTTTCGTCATTAATCATTTGGATAATAAAGGGTTCGCCTTTGAAATAATTTTTAACAAAGGACGCATTAATCATATGTGATTTACTAATGCGAATAAAGTTTGATTTTGCTCCAAAATAGTCTTCAAAGTCTTTTACGTTTTTGGGCGTGGTGAGTTTTTCTCCGGATTGTAGTGTGAGATGGCAATACCTTCCGTCGCCTTGGATAATTTGAACCTCTGAGCTCTTGATTATTTTAACTTTATCGCCGCTGTGTATCGCTATTTTTTTATCTGAGGCATTGGCATCCAAACTCTGAATCAGATTGATTACTTGTAGGTTTTGATTGGTTTTTGCGTCGTAGTTTTTTATGACTTTTTCAACCGCAGCGTCTAACTCTTTAATGTCGATGGGTTTTAATAAATAATCCAAGGCATTGAATTTAATGGCGGTTATGGCGTAGTGGTCGAAGCTGGTCACAAAAATAACATCAAATGGAATTTCGGTCCATTTTTTAAGCAAATTAAAACCATTGGCCTGAGGCATTTGAATGTCTAAAAAAACAAGTTGTGGTCTTAGCGTTACACACAGCTCATAGGCTTCTTCCACTGTAGCCGCTTCCCCCACAATTTCAAGGTTAGGGTGTTTAATGGTCAGCAGTTTGAACAGTACCTCTCTGCTGTTTTTTTCGTCATCTACTAATAGGGTTCTTATGGTTGGGATATGATTCATACGCCTAAGGGTAAATACAATTCTACTTTGGTGCCCATGGCTTGTTGAGCTTCATTTACTAAGTCATGGATAACCACTTTCACCTCGTTGGTTTTCCTAATGTTATTGATAATGTTTAAACGTTCTTCCGTCAGTTGCATGCCTACCGGGTGATGGATGGCATTGGTTTTGAATTCATTGGCTTTAGCCCTGCCAACACCGTTGTCTTCAATAACTATTTTTAAGAGGTTATTTTCTGTGGAGATTACTAATTTTAACTGTCCGCTTCTCTCATTTTTAAGGTTCATTAAACCGTGCCAAATGGCATTTTCAACATAAGGTTGAATGAGCATTGAAGGGATTTCAATGGCGTAAGGATCAACGGTTGGGGCTATGCTGAGTTGGTAGTCAAAGGCATGGTCAAAGCGAAGCTGTTCCAGTTCGATATAAAGTGCCAACATATCTAATTCATCCTGTAGCGTCAGTTCTTTGTTTCTTGAATTATTTAAAACCAAGCGAACCAGCTGACTGAATTTAGTGAGGTAACTGTAGGCTTCCTCTTCTTTTTTATTTAAAATATAATTCTGAATCCCGTTGATAGCATTAAAAATAAAGTGGGGATTCATTTGCGCTTGCAAAGCACTTAATTGCGATTCCGATATTAGTTGGTTGATGCGCGTTTTTTCGGCTTCTCTTTTTTGTACCGATAGGATGGCTTGTTTAACAATTAGTAAAATCAAAACCATCAATAAAATTATTGTCAATATTATGAACCAGGCGGTTTTCCAAAAAGGCGGTTTAATGCTGAAGTTTATTACTATCGGCTTTTCACTTTTTACGCCATCGCTGTTAATGGCATAAACCATTAGTTGGTACTCATTAGGTACTAAATTTTCAAAGCGTAAGGTGTTGGTATTGCTTTTTCTGAATTCGCTGTCCTGACCAACTAATTGGTATACTAAACTCTCCAAATTTCCGGCTTTAAAATGCAAGCGATCAAAAGTTACTGTCACGTTTTTTTCCCAATACTTTAATTCGATTTGCGGTTTGTTAAATGGATAATCCACCTCATTCACTTTTAATTGTGCGAGTTGTAATAGGGGCGGTGTTCGGTTTTCGAGTTCGGTTTCTATAGGAAATTGACACAAACCATCGGGCGAGGACA